>SKEW01000447.1_pt1 | contig 40316 bp, 60 predicted proteins | sample 4841441 | NCBI WGS metagenome assembly SKEW01 (sample SAMN11008799, study PRJNA524170) | human gut metagenome | isolation source: fecal sample from pouch patient p41 | place: Israel: Tel-Aviv | reverse complement strand
CAATTAGAATATCAGCCTGTTCCATATTTGTCGTCCCTTTCTTTTCCATTTTTAAGTTGTTTGATCTGTGTACATTATAGCGAATTTAAAAAAAATACTATTTTTCTTAAGCAATCTTAAGATTTATTGATTTTCAAAGATTCCCGTGGTTGACGCAAAAACTTCAAAAAACGTGTCAACCACGGGCTTTTTGTCGAATAAAATGCAATCAAAAAAGAATTGATTTCAGGTAGAATAATCGAACCGTTTACAACACACTTACAACAAATTGATTTCTATTTTTTCAATCTCATTTCTTAAGTCTTCCAATGTCCGGTGACCATATGTGTCATTTGTAATATCACCTATCTTATGTCCAAGCATTCTTTTTCGATCATTCTCCGCGACTTTATATTTTTCGCACAATTTTGAAAATGTGTGCCGGCAATCATGTGGAGTATGCTTTTCAATTCCAAGTGCGGACAGTTGCGCATACATCTTATCCCGGAATATATCGATTCTATCAGGCAGGATATAACCCTGTACTTTTATCCTGTGCTTTACAAGATTTAAAATCCCGGAATAAATCGGAACGGTTCTGTTTTTCCCAGCATCCGTTTTGATACCACCCAAAAAATAACGTTCTTTCAAATGGACTTCTAAAGTCTTATATTCAGAGATTCGAAAGCCGGAGTAGCACATGATCAGAATCATCTCGGACACTTCATTTTCTTTTGTTTCCCACAATTTCTTCAAATCTTCATCAGTAAATGGAATGCCATGCTCGTCATCGTCATCCTGTGTGATTTCGACATAAGACGAATAATCTTTTGTACATAAATTGTTTGCCATAGCATACTTGTACATGTGATAGTATAGATTTTGGATGTGTTCTATGCTGGCGTGTCTGAGTGGACAAGCGTCCATTACTTCCTGTAGATCGTCTGTAACAAGCTCTGCGAAAATTCTGTTGTGTAGGGCAGCAGAGTTCTTGAATCCTGCGCGTAGCGTATATTCTAAGCTGGTACGTTTTACTTTTTTCGCATCGTATTCATGCCCAAACTTTTTAACATTGAATTTCCGGTATACTTCCGCAAATGTTAATTGTGGCTCTTCCTTTGATTTAATTCCTTGCACCTGATTATAATTTGCAAGCAGAGACTGGATAAAATCCTCCGCATTCTTTTTGTCATCCACCTGGATATCATTTTCCATGCCGGGAGTATAGGTGCCGGCTTTGTATGCTGTCAGTACTGCGAAGCCGATCATCCAGTCAGAAACATAGCATATTGCTTTCTGTGGCTTCATTTGCCCGTTTTCGTATTCTTCTTTAGCTGGCGGGTAAACGCCGTAAGGATTGCGGCGCCCTTTGCCGAGAAAGCGTATCTGACCGTAACCATTGGGCAAACGAGGATGCTTTTTTCTTTTGGCCATACAATCATCTCCTTTAAAATTAAGTATAAAAATAACAGCCAGCACATGAACAAATGTTCTGGATTGCAAGCTGTTTCCGAAGATGATACAATATTCGTGGATTTCAATAGCATATCTTCGGATATGTAGACCGTCTCAGTGTTGGTAGCACTGGGGCGGTTTTTCTTTACCATTCCGTTGATATCAACGTGGTGGTTAATAACGTAAAAGACCCCGTATTGCTACGAGGTCTACGCATAATAACTTAGAACTTATAATAATGCCCTATAGGCGTGATTCAAGGTTTCCATTGCTAAGTTATTATATAGTGAGCATACTACTCGTGTCAATAAAAAATCATTTATTTATAAGCCAAGTATTTGCTTTTTCTTAATCGCAAACTCATCTTCTGTAATTATTCCCTGATCAAGAAGTGACTTGAATTTCAAAATTTCATCTGCTTCAGAATTGTTACTATTAACTGTATTTGCCTGATGTTTATTTAAAATTTTCCATTCTACATATTCTTTCAGCTCCGACATTAAAGCCAACTCTTTTTTTGTAAATAAAATCGAATTTTCATCACGTACTGCGCCGGAAACGCCACGTTTAGTCTCTAAACTTCCAGATAATATAAATTGCAAATATCCGGTTGTAAATCCTGGCTCTTTGAATTGGATTGCGGTAATGTTGCTGAAAGGAAAAGTTTTTGTACCAGAAAAACCTCTATTTACTGCATTCATAAAACCACGTTGCGTAACTTTTACGGCGATATCATCTACTTCAACAGTATACTTTCCGTTTGACTTCAATCGGAGCTTTACTGTTTTTCCACCATTCAATATTTCTTTTCCTTTTTCCTCTTTTTTAAATAGATCCATTTTATCCTCCTTTTCGTACATTAACACCACTTTACTCTATATAAACGCCGTAGCGATTATATCATTCCAATTACTTACTTAACAGAACATCATGTAAGCCCAATAAAACAACAGAACAATTGTTCGGAAAAGTATTGAATCAAATTACATAATGTAGTAATATTAAATCAAGGAATTTCGAACGTGCGTTCTAATATGAACACTAGGAGGGTACATGCCATGGACACAAAAGAAATCAAAAAAATCTTACACGAACTAATTGAGAGAATGGATGATAAGCAGTTATCCAGACTCTATCAATTAGTTCGAGGGATTTTCGGGAAAGCAGTTTAGCTTTCCTTTTTAATTTCATTATATTGTTCCATGATCATATCCCATTGTTCATCAGGAACACTGTAAAGCAGTTCTAATAATACGGAAAGAGCTGCTTTTTTTGATGGAGAAGAGTTCTCCATTATATAACCAAATCGGTTATATGCTTTCTCATAAGGTGCAACCTGTATAAACGGTTCCCCTGTTCCGTTTCTCAACCATTCTTCGCTGACAGAGAATTCTCTACATATAGAAGAAATAATTCTTTCTGTCACAGCTATTCTTCCGATCTCTATATTTCCTATATTAGAACGAGATATATCTATTTTAGAAGCAAAATCGTCTTGAGTCATTTTCAACTCATTCTTTCTAAGATGTCGGATTCTTTCGCCAATATTCATTTTTATCACCCCTTTCGGTTAAAAATAGTATATCACAGAAATAAATGCTTGTAAAGCACAAAATAAAATAAAAAAATGATTGACAAACACAAAAAAGATGGTTATAATGTGCTTAACAAGCAAACGAAAGCGAGGTGAGAACATGAGTGAAACATCAGAAAACATCACAAAGAAGAAAGAAGAAAAACGATTAGAGGACTTTAAAAAGATTGCAGAGAACTGGGACAAACTTCCGGAAAGAGCACAGGGAAAGATCGATGGGATTATTTCGATGGCTGCATCTGCATTTTTGAAAGAAACAAAGAAAGCAAGATGATGAAAGGACGAACAACGAACGAATTAAAAGTAATTGAAAATGAACTTGTCCCAGTATACGAGACAAGCACAGGAGAAAAAGTTGTATACGGTTCAGAACTGCATGAGGTTCTTGGAGTTAAAAGCAGATTTAACGATTGGGTTAAAAATAGACTTGGAGACGTAGATGCTTGCGAGAAAGAAGATTTTGATACGCTTACTAAAAATTTAGTAAACGGCGGAACGCAGAAGGAATACATAATCAAACTGGATACTGCCAAAGAAATGGCAATGCTTGAGCGGAACGAAAAAGGAAAGCAAGTACGCAGATATTTCATCCGGGTAGAAAAGAAATACAAAGCGGCATCTCTTGCCACACAAGAACTCTCACCGCAGTTACAGGTCATGATTAACTTGGAAATTGAGCAGAAGCGTCAGGCAGAGAAGCTTGAGCACGTGGAAGAACGGATTGAAAGCATCCGTGAGGTTGTTGCAATCGATACAACATCATGGAGAGAAGATACCGGAAGAATCTTGAGAAAAATCGGTATGGAGTGCGGAGACAGCAAGTCTTATCAAGATGTAAGGGCAGAATCCTATCAGTTGTTAGAAAAACGTATGGGAGTGAATGTAAAGCAGAGACTCACAAACAAACGTAGAAGAATGGCAGATGAGGGTGTTTGCAAATCCAGAAGAGACAAATTGAATTATCTTGATGTGATTGCTGATGATAAGAAACTGATTGAGGGATATACGGCTATTGTAAAAGAACTGGCTATTAAATACGGAGTTGCATAGAAGAAAAGGAGGAAAAAGAGAATGTTTAGCAACGTAAAAATCGACAATGGATTATTTTTAGACGGAAAGAAGCTCAACTGCGTGAAATCATACAGATTAGAGCAGAAAGAGGAAGATTGCGTCGCTGATCTTACAGTAAATATGGATGTCCAGGTTTTTGACGGCATCATTAAGACACCAAGTATTGTAGCCGGCAGTATTAAAGCTGAAAAACTGTCTGGATTGAGATTGTCAGACTTGGCAAATCTAATTGCCGACGATGTACTCGTGAAAGTTGTATATCAAAAAGAAATGGGTACGGCAGTAAATATATATGAACCTGGAAGCATTTCCGGAGAAGACCCAAAATTTTTGGAAAAACCTGTGAAAACAATAAGAACCCTTATTGGCACGCTGGTTATAGAATTGGAGGACTGACATGGAGATTGTAATAGCAAGCATTATCTGCTCGATCATGGTTTCTGTTGTTACAAGCATTATTATTACAAGGGAATACATGAGCGTTACTCAAAACGAGGTAGATAGGATGTTCAACATGAGTATTAAGCTTGTCGAGGATGCTGTGAAAATGATGGCTGATAGATTTGGAGCAGACCAGAAATAAATTACGACAATCCAACCTGCATACATAAGTGAGGTGATAAAAATGAACACCGCAATTGCATTAAAAGAAACATTAAAAACGGCGGAAATCGCAAAGATTACCGGTTGCTCCGTGAACGAAGTACGATACCGCATGAGACACAACATCTGGACATTTGGAGTCGTGCGGAAGACCGGGGCAGTAAAGAAACACTATGAAGCTACTATTTCCGAAGTGGCTGAGTTCTTCAGACTGAGCCGGGAGGAAGTGATAGAAAGATTGGAAAGGAAGTGACGATGTGAAAAGACTGACAGTAAATCAGATCGAGAAATTTATCCAGACTCTGAAATCCACGGAAAGAGTGAATGGTTATTCCGAACAGCAGAAACAGCATGCGATTGCCTGCTTAAACAATTACTGCAGGGAGTTGGAGTATCAAGGAAGAAAATCAGTAAAAATCAAAGGAGCGATCAATGGACCAGAGAATCTTGAACATGACGGCAGGACAAGTCATTGAGTACAGCAGGCTTGTCAGCAGAAGAGAGGAACTGAGGCAGTTTCCGGAAGAGGAAGAAGCTGTTGCAGAGTTGAAGCTAATCGAAGAAAGGATCAAAGAACTTGGATTTGAATGAAGAGAAGGAGAGGAAACAGATATGGATCATTCGCTGGCAATCCGGAAAGATCCGGAGCGAGTATGGGACGTACCAGGAAGCGAAGCAGGTAGCAGAAGAGATCGGGGGAGAGTACATCATCGTATGAGTTTCCGGAAGAGAAGACAGCTTCGGTATGCAGAAGAATTACTGAGGATCCTGGAAGCCACATTGGGAATCTGTGCAGTCATGATGATGGGAACCGGATCATTATGGATAGGAATGATCCTTCTGACAGCGGGATTAGAACTTAGCTGCAGGTACATAGAAAAAAGCGTAAAAAATTAGTGCACCTGCCGCAAACAGATGCACCGGATATTTTGCCAATACAAACAAAATAAAAGTTCATTTATATTGTACACCTGTATTGGCAAAATGTCAAAGAAAATGAGAGCGAAAAGCTCCCGTTTTTCACTTGATAAGTATATTAAACTTAGGAGCAAAACAGGATGTATAAACAAAAGAGTTATGACCTGGGAGACATCAGAGAAGTGATGGAGTATCACAACGGGAGATATGGTGCTCCGGGAATGCCGAGAATGAAAAAGAAGAAAGCCACACCGGAGCAGATCAGGAAGACGAATCAGTGGAATAAAGAACGGCAGTGCTGGAGAAAGATGAAGCTGAATTTCCGGGAGAATGACTACTGGGTGACATTAACTTATAAATTGGAGAACCGGCCACAGGACATGAAAGAAGCGGCCAAAGACATCCGAAAGTGGATTCAGAAAGTACGCACACAATACAAAAAACAGGAAGTGGAGTTGAAATGGATGCTGCATACCGAGATTGGAAGTCGGGGCGGGGTTCATCACCATCTGGTCATCAACCGGATTCCGGATGCAGATCTGATCATGCGCAGAGCATGGGAAAAGGGAGGCGTCCACATCGATCTGTTGTATGACGAGGGAGGCTTGCGGAAACTGGCTGAGTATTTAAGTAAAACGCCGGATGAAGAAAACAAACTGAGAGAGAGCCGGTACTCCTGCAGCAGGAATTTAAAGATTCCGGTGGCAGAAGTGAAGATTTACAAAAGGAAAACATGGAAAGACGAGCCGAAGCCACCAAAAGGATACTACCTAGATAAAGAGACGTACCATGAAGGGATCAATCCGGTAACAGGATACAAATACCGAAGATACATCCTGATCCGTTTGAACAGGAGAATTTGATATGAAAGAGGTAAATATTTACATAAGGACAAGTCTGACAGGTCCATGTATCAAAGATGGAAGATGGGCGGCCGCAATGGAATGTCAGACAAGCAAAGGACCGGCAGTCAAAGGAATTTGCGGGGAAGAACAGGAGACGACCTATTATCGTCTGGTGCTGCTTGGAATCGTGAAATCCTTGAAAATACTAAATGCGCCGTGCAATGTGACCCTGTATACGGACTGTATTTTTATCAAGAACATGATCGAAAATGGGAAGCCGGAGCAGTGGAAGCGGGCGGAATGGAGAAAACCGTCCGGGAAAGAGGTGAAGAACCAGGAATTGTGGCAGCAGTATCAGACGTTGTCAGAGCGGCATGAAATAGCTGTCAGATTTAGTAAACATCACGATTACGTGGAAAAATTAGAGGGATTACTGGAGGAAAAACAGCATGTTTGATGTATTTGGGAATTTTGATTCCGTAGAAGAATTGAATGCATGTGCAAAAGGACTTTTGGAGGAGCAGGATCTGGAGCATTTAAAAGTGCTGGCAGAGGAAAACGGGATTCCAGATGGAATCCGGGAAGTATATGAGCAGCATCTGTCGGAAGAACTGGTAGATTCAGTAAATGCGGCTATCGGAAAGCTGCAGGTTGAGTTAAAGAAGGAAACAGACGGGATGCCGGCAGGAGAGATCGTGTCGTATCTGTCTATGAGATGTTTTGAAAAAGAAATTCTGGCCAGAGGAGTAAGAAGAAAGAACCGGACACTCAAAGAATGTCTGCAGAATATCCGGAAAGAAGCGGAAAAAAGAGTCAAAGAAAGAAGAGGGGCACAAATGGTGGCAATGCCGGATCTGGAAGTATTTACCATGGCAGAAGAATACTATCTGGAGGCGGAGAAATGAGACGAGGAGAGTTATTAAAGCTTCCGGAGTTAAAAGTAACGGAAACGATGCGAAAGACAGTCAGGGAAGATCAAGGGGATCAGGTACTAAGATGTGGAAGAGCGCCTGTGTGGAGCGCAACATATTATTGGTTCTATCGTGCGAAGAAGACAGGCACAGTTTTAGAGATCGATGTATTTACAAGAGATATGATCCTGAATGGCACAAGATATCCAAAATACCGGGTATTTCTTTTGGAAGAAAACAAGTACTACACTTACGACAATCTGTGTGAGAAGTGGAGAACTGCAAAAATAGATAACTTAAGTTACATGGAGGGGTGGGGAGAGATACAAAAAGGATACTGGTACAGTGATCATAAAGTATGGATACGAGAAGAGGATCGAAAACGGATCACAGAATTTTGTCACAACGGGAAGGAAGAGCCACGTGCAGCAATCGCAAGATGGCAAAGCTATAGTAAAGACAGAAAAGAGATTGATGAAATTGATTCCGCGATGGCACTGGTGCCGGAACTGCCGAAAGATTTTGATGAGTTTGTAGACCTGGAAGTCCTTCCCCAGTATTTGTTTTACGATGCCGGAAGAAAGGTAACAAAAGGGTATTGCACACATTGTGAAAGAGAAGTAAAAATCAGGAATCCACACTATGGAGCCGCGGGCGAATGTCCATACTGCAGGCATCCCATTACCTACCGAAGCCGAAAGAAAGGCGGAAATGTTCACGCAAGAGGATATGCAGGACTCCTGCAGAAAACAAAAGAGGGATATGTATACCGATATTTTGAGTGCTATCGGAAATTCAGGAATGGACAGAGGGAAGAAGGCGGATACTGGGAGACGATCCGGATCACATATGACCGGAATTTAAAAAAGATTCATGAATTTGAATATGAACAGTATAAGCAGACAGACTGGGTTCGGTGGTGTTACAGAGACGGATGGAGATATTATAAAGTGGTAGAGCATGAAGCGATCCTTTATAACCGGAATCTCAAACAGATCTTAAAAGGAACGCCGTTTCAGTATTCCGCAATGGAACGTTTTGTGAAACATGGAAAATATCGGGAAAAAATGTATTTGGATCAATATCTGGAGGGATACCAGTATATGCCTGGAATCGAGCAGCTGGTAAAGTGTGGGTTTTACAGAATTGTCAAAGAAAAAATGCAGGGGTACAACACAGGATACTTAAAGAAGAAAGAACGGTCCTGCAAAAAGATATTAGGGCTCAGCGGGGAATATTACCAGCTGTTGGCTGGAAAGAATCCAAGTGTAAGGGAATATAACACCACTTATGAAATGCAGGAGAAGGGATTACATCCAACATGGCGGCAGATTCAGTTTTTTGCAAGGCTTCAGAGAAAATTCACTAGATACATCCGGTATACCACCATTCACAAGATGGAACGGTACATCAAAGAAGTGTTAGGAGAAGACAAGAGAGGAGCCGTGGACTATCACGATTATCTGAAGATGGCAGAGGAGTTGGGATACAACATGAGAGAGCCGTGGATCTTATTCCCGAAGAATTTAGAGCAGCGTCATGAAGAGTTGATTGAAGAGAGCAGAGAACGAGAAATAAAAGCCAAAGAGGATTTGGACAATAAAAAAGACAAAAAGTACGAGCAATACAGAAAGAGGGACAGTTATCTGGAAATGGAAACAGAACAATTTTTATTGAGGCTTCCGAAACGGATCCATGAAATCCGACAGGAGGGAAATGCCATGCATCACTGCGTCGCCACGTATATTGACCGGGTGGCAAAAGGAGAGACAACGATTCTGTTCCTGCGAAAGAAGCAGGATCCGGAGACGCCGTTTTACACCATGGAGGTAAACAATGGGGTTATGATCCAGTGTCGGGCAAAATATAACGGAGACATGACAGAGGAAGTCAAAGAATTTGTTGAGCTATTCAAAAGAAAGAAGTTGAAACGTACAGAAAGGAAAGCTGGATAGATGGAAGAATTACAGACAATCAGTACACTGCAGGGGGTAGAAATTGCATTACGGAAAGAACTGGAACATATCGCAGAGGGATACATTAAAGTCGGGTATCTCTTAAAAAAGACTAGAGATGCAGAGTTTTATAAAGAAAAGGGGTATGCGGATGTTTTTGAGTTTGCAAAAGAAACCTTCAATATCAGCAGGACGTGGGCCATCCGGTTTATGCAGATCAACGATACATACAGTATTGACGGGAACAGCCCGGAAATTCAGGAGAAATACCGGGGATATGGCAGCAGCAAGCTGTCTGAAATGTTGGCACTGCCGGAAGAAGTGCGGGAAGTGGTACCAAGAGATGCCACGGTTCGGGAAATCCGGGAGGTAAAAGAAGTCATCCGGGAAACAGAAGATCGTTATTCGCCGCAGATGAGCCTGTGCGACATCGCACAAGAAGAACACCATGGAAGCTGGACGGAAACGTTAGTGTATGAATTTTTCAAAGGAGAAGGAAAAGGCTGCTTTGAGAAAATGCATAAATGGATATGGGAAGACGAGCCAAAAGAGGAAAGTGTGATCAACAAGGAGATCATGGGAATTGTAGCTCCAACAAAATTCCGAATGTTTCGGATGCAATTTGCAAATGCACTATTCAGTGAATTTCAGATTCGGATCATGCCATACAACGGCAGGGGAGAACCAGAAGAGATCAGCTATCTGGAGTTGGCCAAAACATTTGAACAGACCTTTTATCCGGAAGGCAGGAAGATGTCTGATTCAAAAGCCTATGAAGAAGTTTATCAGATGCCGCTGAGGGAAAAGAAAGAGAGGGAAGTCTTAAAGACGGAACCGTTAAAGAAAAAGAAAGAACCTGCCAAACCAAAGGAAACATTGGAAGAGCCAAAAGAACCAGAAGAACAGATTCCGGGACAGATGGAAGTGGAAGATTATCCGGAACTGATGCCGGATGCTCCGGTTATGAATCTTCCGGAAGAAGAAAAACAGGTACATGAGATCACAGAAGAGGTGGTCCAGGAAGGAGAAGTCATAGAAGACATCTTAAAATCCGGGGATCCGGAGAAAATCATCCAGCTTCTGAAGAAAGAATTTGCCTGGCCAAAAGGCGGATGGGACAACTGGAAAAAGAAAGTGATTACTTTATGAGTATTGATTATAGTGATATGGCGTTTCCTAAGCCGAAAAAGAAGAAAAAGAGAATCAGCCATCCGAAAAGCATTTTGAACACAGAAAAGGGCGTGTGCTATCTCTGTGCAAATCTGTATGGAGACTATCGGCAGCAGTATACCGAGGAACACCATGTATTGTTTGGATCCGGGATGAGAATTCTATCGGAAGCCGAGGGATTGAAAGTGTATTTGTGTGAACCGCACCATAAAAGCGGAAAAGAAGCTGTACATAATTGCAGAAAGACAAGAGAACTGCTTTGCGAGATCGCACAGAGGGAATATGAGAAGTCACACACAAGGAAAGACTGGATGAAGATCAGCAAGAAGAATTATCTGGATCAGCAGGAGTTGATGAAAGAACCGCAAAATGAAAAGCAGAAAGAAGGACATCCAGGATTCCAATTTTTATAGCATCTCCGGCCAAGTGCCGTGAAGATACAACAGCAGGTACGTCACAAAACCTGTCGTAAGCCATCACATTATCTCCCAGATAACTCTGGGAGAGGAAAGGAGCATCATGTTTATTAAGACGAGCGTATTTAAGAGAATATTGAAGGATGCATGGAAAGGTGCAGGACTCACTGTAGGAAAGAAAGAGGAAATGTACTTCATACAGGGAGCCTATTGGATATTATTTGTATATGAGAAGGACTTTACAAGCAAGAATAAGGCAGCAGTCATTGAACTTGTAGGGGATCTTCCGGAAGAAGGCGAAGTATACAGAGCTTATGAAAAGGGAGAAAAGCAGTATGAACTAAAAGTAAGGGATGAGTGGGAATACAAGAAATGGTTATCAGCCAGAGACCGGTATGAGGATACAGAAATCAAATACAGGGGAATGGCAGTGTTACAGAATGTAGAGACAAAAGAGATGAGTTACATACCAGATCAAAATCTGGAAATGGTAAGCCTATCCGAAACAGGTGAGTATGAAGACTTTCCGACAGGACCCATGGGAATGGGATATTTCGTCCTGTGGGTAAATGAGACTGGAATGTTATTGACTGTAAAAACACCGGCAAATGAAGATAACATGGATGGAAGAATCTTGAAAGCGCTGAGCGGGCTGGAAATGGAGTAATACCATGACGGGTATCAGCGGAATATGCAATATAGGAGAAAAAGATGGAAAACAACACAGTAAAGATCACAGGAAAAATTATGGAAACACCAGAGTATTTATTGACTTCACCAGACAGAAGAAAGATCTATAAATCAACTATAGAAGTCATGCGGACAAGTGGAAACATGGATGTCATACCGATTCAGGTGCCGGAACAGATAGTGCAGGAGATTCGGGATAATGTAGGAGGGAGAATTACAATCTTTGGAGAATACAGATCTTACAATGAAAAGGATGGAGAAAGAAATCATTTGAAATTGTATGTATTTGTAAAAGGAATCAGCGAAGCTGGTGAAGCGGATCAAAACAGAATTGATCTGATTGGATATATCTGTAAACAGCCGCTCTATCGAGAGACACCACTCGGAAAAGAAATCACGGATATTTTAATTGCAGTAAACAGGAAACACAGAAAAAGTGATTATCTCCCGGCAATTTACTGGTATTCGAACGCAAGGCTGGCAGCAGAGCTTCCAGTCGGAACAAAAGTGAGAACCATGGGAATGATACAGAGTAGGATTTATGTAAAAGGCGACAGCGAGAGAACAGCTTATGAAGTCTCAATAAGAGAAATGGAAGTGATCGAGTAGTGGAAGGTTACGAGAAATACGCATCCAGGATACAGGAACTTTTATTTGACGGGATGGATGTGCATGAGGTGTGGGTGTACATGAAAGTTATGTTCCAGATTGAGAAAAATGAGATTTGTTTTCGGGCGTATCTGGAGAGATCGGGACTGATCTGGTTTGCGGAAGCGGGCAGCAGAAGACAGGTCAAGGTACCGGATCTGCTGGAGACAAAGAGAAAACTGGAAATGAATCGAACGAAAATTTCAAAGCCGCTCTGTAAATATCCGGATTGTTTCCGATGTGTATATCCGGATTGCACATGTAATGAAGGCCTTACGAAAAAAGGGAATGATGAACTGGTTCGGGAGTTGGCGAAGCGATAGGGGAAAAAGATTAATGGATGAGGAAAACACGGAGAGGAAAAGAAGATGAATAGAGAAATCCTTTTTAAAGCAAAGAGAATAGATAATGGTGAATGGGTAGAAGGTCAGTACGTATATATTACCAATCCGCTAACAGAAGATGGTAAACCGATAAAACATCTGATTTGTAACGGAACTAATATATTTAATGACTTGATTAACCCCGACACCCTCTGCCAGTACACAGGACTGACCGAAAAGAACAGTAAGAAGATTTGGGAGAATGATATTCTTGTAGAAAAACACAAAGGTATTGTCACTGTGAAATATCGTGTCGTATTTGATTTAGAAGAAGGTGCATGGATGCTTGAAACAAAATCCGGCGCAAGATATAAAATAGGTGTAGTAAATCAAAGGGATTTTGAGGTTTGTGGAAACATTTTTGATAATCCAGAGCTGTTGGAGGTGGATCGATGAAAAAGTATGATATTTTAATTGCGAAATTGTATGCGTGCTGCGGAAATCAAGAAGAGTTTCCACGCGAGCCGATTACCATTGATACTAATAAAATGAGCGAGTTATTGGAAGGTGTATTTATAAAAGCAGGATTGTTGGAGGTGGAATGATGAAAATAATGATAACTATATTGCGCAAAAATGGAGAATGCAGAGCTTGGACAAATGCAAGTGCGGAAGAACACTTAGCAATGGGTCTTACAGCTTACGCGGAAGGTGTAAAAAGATGTGCGGAATCATGGGAAAAAGAAACGGAAGAAGTGGAAAGAGTGGTGAAAGAAGCGCTGGAAAGCGAGAGATAAAGTATGAACACATTAGAGAAAATCGTGGAAGAAATCGAATCCATGAAAAATGACGCCTACGAAACACTGAAGGAAGAAAAGAAAAGACATGGAGCGAGCAAAACAGCAGAAGAGCTGGAAAGCTATATTTATGGGGCGACCTGTGCAGTGGATGCTATAGAGAAGTATGCAGATAAGGAGAATGTGGAATGAACGTATTAGAGAAGATTTTGGAGGAGATAGAAGAACATGCGATAGAGTTTGAATCTTTTGGAATGTGTGACGATTATGTAAGTGTTGGTTGGGCAAAAGACATTATCCGTTCTCATATGGGCGATGTTCCGAAGTGCAGAGAATGCAGCCGAAGAAAATTTTATATGCAAGGATATGAAGATGGGAAGAAAAATGACGGTTGGATTCCGGTAAGCGAGAAATTGCCGGAAGTCGGAAAAATGGTAAAAGTTACTGTACACTCATCTGAATGGATTGGAGACTATTATTCATACTGGGTCCCAGAAGAAGAAAAGACATACCATCCGGAAGAGCGCAATGTGTACGACGGATACATAGATAGAGTGGGTATGTGGAAATTTTGTGATGATGGAGGTTCGGTCTACGCTTGCGACAAAGAATTTGGGACAGATAAGGAAATAGTGTACGATGTCGTGACAGCGTGGATGCCGAAAGAACAGATAGAACCATACAAGGAGAAATAACATGGACATTATAATCACAATCGCATTCCTAGCCCTGTACTATATCCTGGGGCTGGGAACTATGGTAGCACTAATAAGTGGGGTATATGAGGATGCAGAACTGAAATTTGAGGATTATTTAATGGCTTTGCTCTTTCCGTTTGTACTATTTGTTGTATTTGTGGATTGGGTGGTAAGAAAGATAGTGAGGTAGAAAATATGAGAAAATTTAACTGGGACGAATTTAAAAATAAAGACAATAAGATTGCAGTACACTGCAAGACAGAAGAGGAAGCGAAAGACTTTTGTGAAAGAATGCATAAGCAAGGAATGAAGTGGTGTTCAGGCGAAAGCTACCTGAAAGAGACAAATTACGAATTCTGCGAAGAAGAAATATGTTATATCAAAGGAGAGTTTTCGCCGTATCAGTACTATAAAAGCAATGGGTATGAAATCTTAGAATGGAGCGATTATATGAACAAAGAATTTACCAAGGCGGATTTGAGAGATGGGATGGTAGTTGAACAGAGAGATGGGGACATGTATCTTGTATTGGCTGGGATGGTAGTGAGAAAAAGAGGATACAATCGTATAGGCGATTATGATGATGACTTGAAATGCGCAGGTTATACAGGAGGAGACATCGTTAAAGTCTATAGAATTACTCCGGGATTACTCGGATGCATAAAAGATGTGTTTATTAAAGGCAACCTCGAACTCATCTGGGAACGCAAAGAACCAAAGAAAATGACCGTGGAAGAAATGCGACAAAAGTTGGAAGAATTGACCGGGGAGCAGATCGAGGTGACGGCATGAACAGGGAAGCCATGAGACGCAGGAAGGAGACGGCAGGAGTCATCCGAAAGATAGATGCACATGATATGGCAACGAGAAAGCCCTGTGAGACAGCTTTAAAGCAAAAGGGGCATAAAGCCTTTGCCTGTGATTTTAAAAGGGCTGACAGAACAAATACGGACACTATAGGATACATAGCAAGCAAGCACAACATCAAAAAGCCAATTCCGGGAGGTGATTGAGGTGGATAAGAATATAATCTATGAGTACATGGATGCGAAAGCACTTGTGAAAGAGACAGAGGAAGATATCAGGCGGCACAGAAGAAAGACGATCGTACAGGACAAGGTGACAGGCAGTAATCCAGAGTTTCCGTACCAACCACAGAGCTTTAATATCTCTGGATGTGTAGAGAACACGGTGAATATAGACGAAGAGGAACGGTTGTTGGAAGAACGAAAGCTGAACGCAAAGCGGATTAAAGTAAAAGCAGAGCGAGTAATCAATAAAGCTCCGGTAAGGATGCAGCGGATTATCCGGTTCAAGGTGATGCAAGGACTGACGTGGGACACTGTAGCGATAAAAATGGGAGGGAGATGCACAAAAGACAGCGTGAGAATGGAATTTCAGAATTGGATGAAAGAAAAATAAAGTTATTTCGTTTTTTTCACATTTTTCGCTTTTAGGAGTTTATAGTATAACATGGAGTTAGAAGAAAGACTCCAAAAGCTTTCCAAACAACATTCGGAACACCGCCGGACTTTCACCCTTTCTCGTCTGGCGGTGTTTCTTATATTGATTTTTACAAACATATATAGTATTATTTTTTCATAGAGTTAACAGAAGAAGGTAGAGAAAATGAGAATAAAAATTCCTTTAGTTGACATAGAAACAGGTACAGAATGTCCTTGTAAAAACTATGATGAATACGAATTGAAATTAAGATGTATGCGAACAAAGTTACACAGTAGATATATTGCATGCATTGCTACTGGAATTGTTGTATGGTTGATAACAACAGGAACTTCGAGCAATGAAAAGTTTCCGGAATTAATCTCCTTTGCAAGTACAATAACTTCAATTATTTTATCAGTTATCGCTATTATTATGAGTATTACTGGTGAAAGTAAAACAGATGCAATGCGGAACCAAATGGAAAGAACGACAAAGAAGCTAGAAGATACTGTAAATATTGTGGAACATGCCAATAGAGAAAATGTAGGAAACATAAGGGAATTAAAGGAAAATATAAAAATCTTAGAGAAGAAGATTGAAAATATGCCAGTGGAAGTAACAGAAGTAATTAGGCAGTATGAGAAGACAAAACATTCAGAAGATGATGAGGTAAAGAAATCAATAAATGATAATGCAGTGTGGGTGAAAAAAAATGAGTGATAAAAGATGGAATATTAGCACTATTTTGTGCGGAGAATGTGATAAAGAAATTACTAATATACAAAATATTTTTGATATTTTATATATTGACGATAGCAATACGGCATCATTCAACATAGTTACATTCATAAATGCAATAAGATGTGATGAACAAAAATTTGGCTTATACTACTATATTGAAAAATTAGAAAAAAAGAGTTGCCAAATGGCATATGTATGCAATTCTAGACATCAAAGAGCACAAAGTGAAGAAGAACAAGCGGAAAATGAATTTCCAGAAACTAGGATTGAAGGAGTAACAATTAAATCAACGCGATTTAAGATTAGTGATTTCTATTTTCCGGGAGAAGGAAATTATGAACTTATGGTATACAAATATGATGATAATGATGTTCAACCAGTAGATAGGGATAATAATGGAGATTCTATGAGATTTGCAGAAGAAGAGCATCTTGTTGCCGTGTATCCATTCAAAGTATTGAGAAAGTAAAAAACGAGATTGATTAAGGCACCTTTCGGGGTGCTTTTTCTTGTGCCGTGGCAAATGTAGGGCAGACAGGTTCGACTCCTGTACACGGCTTCGGATACAAAGTGTTGACTGCTGGGCGGTCCTTAAATGATTAAGCGCGCGATCAGCTTTGTATCTGATTGGTACCAAAACGCAGATATCCGCAGATCTGCAAAACAAACAAAAATAGATTCAGCAATCTATATTTAGTGTCAGTACCCGAGTGCGGATAGGGTAAAGGATGTCAATAAAAGGCATCCTACGGGTGTATAGCTCAGTTGGTAGAGCGATCGGCTGTTAACCGATGTGTCGCAGGTTCGAGTCCTGCTATACCCGTTGTGGACTACTGCAAGGTTCCTCCTTTTTTCTTATAAATTTTGATTGTGTATTTGGTTATTTTGGTTTTTGTTGGCGTTATTAATTCTTTCAGCAGTAGTCCTAAATTCTTAGCATCCAGAGATGGGTGCTTTTATTATGTTACAAAGGAGTAAAAGCATGGGAGTTATTAAAAAATATTGTGCAAGCATAGTAAGACAGAATATGTCAGTACAGATCTTGCAAGGCAGAATGATGGCAGCTTTATCACGAAGCACACGTGGAGTTGTAAGAACTGTGGGAAGCTGATTGAAGGGAAGAAACATGGGAAAGTTTTACGAAAGTCGAAAGTGGAAAAAGAAAAGAGAAAGCATATTAAGGCGTGATAACTATCAATGTCAAGAGTCTAAGAGATACGGCAAGTATGCGGAAGCTACGACAGTACACCATATCTATCCTCTGGAAGAGTATCCAGAGCTTGCACTTGTGGACTGGAATCTTATCGGCATGTCCACTGCGCAACATGATCGGATGCACGACAGGAAGACGGACAAGGTGACAAGCCTTGGAATGTACTGGCAGAGGAAAAGAAGAAGGGAGTTTGAAGCATGGAAGAAATCAAGATGTACGAACTTGAGTGGAGTGGACGAGTAGATAGAAGCGTCTCGGAAGTAACTGAGATATTGGGGGATGCAGTAAAGAAGTGTGTCGATATCGGTGTTGGTGCTAATGATAAATGGAGTGTGACATCAACCCCACTTGGAGAGATTTTTATAAAAATCGTTACGAAAAGAAAAGAATCTGCGATTTATACATCGGAATTGATGAAAGAAAAAGAAGGAATAAGCTTGAAGTTGAGCGAGATCAAGGTATCCCCCCTCCCTTTTGAGAATTAAAAATGTCTCAGGAGAATCGGGAGAGAGGACTCTTTCCAATGGCGCGGGATTCTGAAAATAAATTTTCCGGCAGATAAGGAGGTGAGAATAGATGGCAAGATACATACCGCAAAGGCAAACAATCATCGACAGAACAGTCAAATACATGAAAGAGCTCGGAACCTACAAAGTGCAGTATAAACAGGTGATTGAGATCTATGCAGATATGATTTACCAGTACAATGTGCTGAGCAAACAATTTGAAGAGTCTGGATACGAAGTGATTTTGGACACGGAGAAAAGCGGGGGTAAAAAAAGCCCTATTCTCGTGAGTCTCGAAAATCTACGGAAAGACATCGGAACGTATTCTGACAGACTGATGTTGAATGCGAAAACGTACAATGCGGAGATTGAACAGCCGAAAAAAGAGAAATCTGCATTTGCATTATTACTGGAAAAACAGCAGGGGAAGTAAATGGACTTATCCCGTATTAACAGTCCGCATTTCGATACGGCTGTTCGCTATGCGGAGGATATCGTAAGTAAAAAAGTATTAGTAAACATAGACAGAGTACTTGCGTGTAAGAGGTTTCTGACAGACTTAGAACGTGATGATTTAGATTTCCGTAGTGACCAATTCGATTTTGTGATTGATTTGATTGAGGGAACCGTACACCACGTACAGGGCGAGGATAAGAATGGAGTCAGTTTTAAAGGCACTCCAATGTTATTGACGGACTGGCAGAAGTTTGTATGTGTAAATTTGTTTGGATTCTTCCGGAAAGGCACAGACATTAGGCGTTTTAACGAAGCGCTTATTTTTTTACCAAGAAAACAGGGGAAAACATCCTTTAGTGCTGCGCTTGCTGAGGCGAAAAGCATTCTGGACAGAGGATCTGGTGCGAAGACATACATCGTTGCGAACTCTGTAAAGCAGACCATGGAAAGTTTTGGATTTTTAGTGGACAACGTTGAAACCTTGCGCGGAGATGTTAATAAACTTAGAATCCGAGACAATAATCAAGAACATTCCATCACTATTGATTTCGGAGACGGTACCGCTGAAATGTATGCGATCGCCAACCAGGAAGATAAATTAGACTCTTTAAACTGTAACTGTCTGATTCTGGACGAGCTGCATTCTTGGAAAAGAGCTGGGGCTAAAAAATATATATTGATGAAAAACGCCATGAAAGCATATCGAAACAAATTGTTGATTGGTATATCTACTGCTGGAGACATTCCGGACGGATTCCTTGCGAATAGGATTAAGACTCTTCATGACGTTTTGAATGGAACAATCACAGACAAAGCGTATGATTCCTATTTTATTTTTATTTGCAAAGCAGACCAGGATAAAGAAGGAAATGTTTTAAACAGCAAAGGCGAGATTACAACTTTGGATGATCCGGAAGTGCTACAGATGTGTACGCCGTCAATTGGAGTTACTGTTACAGTAGATGAGTTGCTGGATGATGCAGCACAGGCAATGAATGAACCGCAGTTAAGGGCGGAGTACCTGAATAAAACTCTGAATATCTTTACAAATGCTCTGAATGCATACTTTGACATTAACGAGTTTAGATCATCCGATGATGAATATAGCTGGACATTGGAAGAGCTGGCGAAGCTCCCAATCACATGGTACGGCGGCGCTGATTTGTCAAAACTTCACGATTTAACTGCAGGTGCAATTTATGGAACATATAAAGACGTGGATATCTGTATTACACACGCTTTCTTCCCAAGGGCAGCAGCAATTAAAAAAGCGGATGAAGATGGTATCCCACTGTTTGGTTGGGAAGAGGATGGATGGCTGACGATGAGTAATACAGCTACGGTGCTTCCCGATGACATTGTGAACTGGTTTATCTCCATGAAAAAGATGGGATTCAAAATCAAAATTGTTGGATTCGACAAGAAGTTTGGACGTGAATTTTTCCTGAAAATGAAAAAAGCAGGATTTAAAATTCAAGATCAGCCACAGTACTTCTATGTAAAATCCGAGGGATTCCGACATATTGAGGTAAAAGTAAAGAATAAGAAATTCTATTACCTGCATTCGGATGCTTTTGAGTACTGCGTACAGAATGTACGGGCGATTGAAAAAGTGGATGACATGATCCAGTACGAAAAGGTAGACGGAGACGGCGGCGTAAGACGAATTGACTTGTTTGATGCAGGGGTATTTTCGTGTTGCCAGATGTTGACTGACATGGCACTTGGAAATGCAGCAAATAAATGGTTAAAGAGAGAGTAGGAGAAAGAATGGGCGTGAAAGCAGAATGCGAAATCCTTTATTTATGTGATGGGAAAAGATGCGAGAAATGTAGTGGAAATTGCAAACATACGACTGATATATCTCACGCTAAAAATAAGGATGATTTTATTGACAGAAAATGTACTTGCCTTGGAAGAGCTGAAAACGGGAGACTGATTTTTGCAGAAGACGAAGGATAGGAGGCTAAAATGGCAAAGAAAAAGAAGCAGAAGAGTATTAGATCAGAACCACAGAATAAAGTATTTGTGTATCAGGGAGCTACGTTCTCTGATTTTTTATTGCCTTCCGGGTACACAACGCTGGCGCAGAACCCGGAAATTCGGGCGGCGTGTCAGAAAATTGCGGATCTGGTTTCCGGTATGACAATTCACCTGATGGAGAATGGCCCGCATGGAGACATCCGGATTAAGAATGAGCTATCACGGAAGATTGACATTAATCCGTATTCGCTGATGACGAGAAAAGCGTGGGTTTACAACATTGTTTACTCAATGCTCTTGCCAGGTGACGGGAACGCAGTCGTCCTTCCGGTGATGAGGGATGGATACATTGATGAGTTGATTCCGCTGAAGCCGTCCATGACGAGTTTTGAAGAAACGCAGACAGGATACAAGGTGATCTATGGAAGTGAGGAATATGATCCGAGCGAAGTGTTGCACTTTGCGATCAACCCGAATCCGGAGTATCCGTGGAAGGGTACGGGCTACAGGCTTGCTTTAAAGGATATTGCATCTAATTTGAAACAGGCGAATGCGACTAAGAAATCTTTCATGAGCGGACAGTACATGCCAAACGTCATTGTTAAGGTAGATGCAATGTCGGAAGATTTTGCAAGCGAAGCCGGAAGAAAGCAAATTAAAGAAAAATATTTGAAAGAATCGAAACCGGGTGAGCCGTGGATCATACCTGCGGAATTTCTGGAGGTATCCGAGGTAAAACCACTATCCCTTAAGGATATCGCAATCAATGAATCGGTCGAGATTGATAAGAGGACGGTAGCATCCCTGTTGGATGTGCCGCCTTTTTTTCTTGGGGTCGGAAGTTTTAACAAGGATGAGTATAACAACTTTGTCAGAACAAGGGTAAAATCCATTGCTGATGTATTTCAACAGACATTGACGAAAGGGCTGATTCAGAGCCCGCATTGGTACTTTAAATGTAACTCAAAGAGCTTGATGGCTTACGACACCAAAGAACTTGCGGAAATCGGAATGAACCTATATATCCGAGGAATCTATACAGGAAACGATGTATTGAACTTGATTGGTGACTCTCCGAAAGATGGATTAAACGATCTGATCATCCTTGAAAACTTTATTCCACAGGGGATGATTGGAGAACAGAAGAAATTGAGGACGGGAGGTGATGAATAGTGGAACGAAAGAAAGAAAACCTAACCAGATCGTGGAAAGCGGAGTTTGAAACACGAGAAGCGGAGGACGGAAAGAAAACAATTTCCGGATACTTCGCTGTTTTTAATTCCGAAACAGAGTTGTGGCCGGGAGCTTACGAAGAAATCGCACCAGAAGCGTTTGTAAATACCATGAGCAACGACATCCGCGCTCTGACAAACCATGATGACACACTTGTACTTGGACGGACAAAAGTTGGAACTTTACGCCTGAGAACCGATACAAGAGGTCTATGGGGCGAAATTGATATCAACGAAAATGATTCAGACGCAATGAACCTGTATGAGAGGGTAAAACGTGGAGATGTGGATCAGTGCTCGTTTGGATTCAATATAGTTCGGGAAGAAACCGATTGGAGAGATGACGGCACTGTGAAATGGACAATACGAGAAGTTGATCTGCACGAAGTGTCTGTATGCACATTCCCGGCTTATGAAGATACGGGCGTACAGGCGAGACATGCACAGGTGGAACAGTATCGGGAGAAACAGTTGGTGCAGTGGCGAAGTAATGCCACGAAGAGATTGAAAGGAGAAAAATAATGGCTTTAAGACAGTTAATGCTTGCGAAACAGATCGCAGACAAAGAAAAGGAACTGGAAGAAATGCGTGGAAAAGACGCAGAGTTTGAAACAAGAGAAAAGGAACTGGAAGAATCAATCAATGAAGCAAATACCGAAGAAGATCGCTCTTTGGTAGACGATGCTATCACAAAGTTTACTGAGGAGAATGATGCTCATAATGAGAGAAAAAGCAAATTGGAAACCGAATTATCAGAACTCCGTGAGCAGATGAAGGAGTATGAAAAAACACCGGAAAGAAGGGAGAAGAAAAAAGACATGGGTAGAAGAAATGAAGAAGAAATTGAAGAAACGAGAAGTGCGATTAACTCATTTGTAAAATCAAAAGGGCAGGTGAGAGAAGGGGGCTTTAAAGAAGTAGATGCAGGGATCCTGATCCCGGTAGAAATGCTGGCTGTTCAGAAAAAGCCGGAAGATGTAGTGGATCTGGGAAATTACGTGAATAATGTAAGCGTAAACAGTTCATCTGGAAAATATCCAGTAATTGCGAAATCTGGAAGTAAAATGTCTACTGTTGCAGAACTGGAACAGAACCCAGAGCTTTCCAAACCAAAAATCTCAAATATCGACTATAGCATCGAAACAAGAAGAGGATATATTCCGATTTCTCAGGAGGCTATTGATGACGCTGACTATGATGTAACAGGTCTGATCTGCGATGAAATCAACGATCAGTCAAGAAACACAAGAAATGCTGATATCGCAACAGTATTAAAGAGCGCTACAGCGAAAAGCGTTACAGGTCTTGACGGACTGAAAGATTTGGTAAACAAAGAAATCAAAAAAGTATATCCTGTAAAATTCATCATTTCCTCTTCCCTTTACGCAGAACTGGACAAGCTGAAAGACAAAAACGGAAGATATCTACTGCAAGATTCCATCACTTCCGCAAGTGGGAAAGTACTGTCTGGCAAAGAGGTAGTTGTTCTGGACGATGATATGATCGCAGGAGCTGGAGAACTGAAAGGCTTTGTTGGTGACGCAAAATCATTCTGTACATTTTTTGACCGCAAGCAGGCAAGCGTTGAATGGGTAGACAACCAGATTTACGGAAAATTACTTGCCGGAGTTGTAAGATACGATGTGAAGAAAACGAATGCAGACGCTGGATTCTACATTACATACACACCGGGGGAATAATTCCCTCTGACGATGTAGCCTTAGTTGGCAGAGGGAAAGTCGGAAAGGCAAAAGTAGGTAAAACAAAATAAGAGACGGAGGTAATAATAATGGCATATACACCAACTACATGGAATAATGATGACGTTATTACAGCAGAGAAACTGAATAAGTTAGAGCAGGGCGTGAAGAATGAGCAGGTTGGACCAGCAGGAGCAGTAGGACCGGCAGGACCAGCAGGAGCAGTAGGACCGAAAGGAGACAAGGGAGATCCAGGCGCACAGGGACCTGCGGGACCAAGTTACACTCTTCCAGCGGCGAACAAAACAACGCTTGGCGGCGTGAAACAGATGGCTTTGATTGCAGATTTGTCCACAGAAACAACAACTGACCTGAAAAATAAAATCAATGAGATTCTTGCGGAGATGGAAAAACAGGGGATCATGGCGAATTCATAAGGAGTATGCTTATGAGAGTGATTGTATTGCAACTATTAAAAGACAGACTTGGAATCTCTACAGATAGTAGGGATTCCGTCCTTTATGCGATCATAGATGGTATTCTGGACGAATGCAAAAATGTACACGGCGTTCGCATCACAGAAGAGAGATATGACCACATCCTGTTTGTGCTGGATTGGGCTACGTGGAAGTACAATCATCCAGAAGATGGAGTGATTCCGAGGAGCATCCGGTTTCGACTAAACAACCTGATGATTAAGGCGGTGCAAAATGAATCGAACATGGGATGAAAAAGTGGTATTGATATCTTCCAACGGGTATGAAGAGGATGAGATCGGTCAGCAAGTACCGATTGAAACGGAACAGGAGCTCTGGTGTTGCAAAGAGCAAGTGTCCAGAAATGAGTTCTACCTTGCTGGACAGAACAACATGGAAATTTCAGAGATTTTGATCGTGCATCCTTATGAATATGAAGGACAGAGGTATATCCGATTCCACGGAAAGAAACTGAAAGTGATTAAGACGTATCCAATCAGCATGGAAGAGTTGGAACTGACCTGTACGGAAAGGATCGAAAAATGAGCGAAAGCATAAGTGCTGACAAACTCGCAAGAGAAATTATGCGGCAGATGGAAGAATACACAGAAGAAGTAAAAGAAACCACACAGGATGTTGCCATGAACGTTTCCGAAAAAGCTGTGAAGAAGTTGAAAACAAACAGTCAAAAGAGCAGCGGACGGTACGCAAAAGGATGGACAAGGGAATCTGGGAGAGATGGAATAACAGTGTATAATAAAAAACCGACATATCGCCTAACTCATCTACTGGAAAAAGGACACCAGTTGAAACGTGGTGGAAGAAAAATCGGTGAAGTACGAGCATATCCGCATATCGAAGAAGTGGAACAGGAATGCATAAAAGAATATGTAGAAGAATTGGAAAGGAGACTGTGAAATGACATTGCCAGAATTAAAAGACAAGTTAAAAACGCTAAATCTTCCGATTGCGTATCGTTGTTTTGCAGTCGGTCAAGTACCAGAATTACCGTACATCGTATACTATGTGGACGAGGATATCGGATTTTATGCGGATGACACCGTGTATTACGAGGGATACGCCGTCACGATTGAGGTATACACGGATCAGAAAGACTTGCAGTTGGAAGAAAAAGTAAAGGAACTATTAAACAGTAATGAACTCACGTATGAATCGTACGAGAGTTTTTTAGATTCCGAAAATATGTATTTGAAAGCATATGAAATTGAAATATAGGAGGTAAAGAACATGGCAGGAACAGCAAGAGCTGCACAGACAGGGAAAGAGAATAAAGTAGAATTTGGATTGAGGAACTGCTATTACGCTGTTATTACAATGGATGAGAGTGGAAGAATCACATACGGATCACCCAAGAGATTACCGGGGGCGGTAAGTATCACATTCGACAAAAGCGGCGATCTGATCCGGTTTAAAGCGGATGACATTGATTATTACACCAACGCAAATAATCAGGGATACGAGGGTACACTTACGCTTGCAAGAGTACCGGAAGATTTCCGCACAGAAGTGCTGAAAGAGAAGAAAACAGAAAAAGGAGTACTGGTCGAAAACTCTGACGCTCAGACAGCAAATATTGCATTGATGTTTGAGTTCCAGGGAGATGTGAAAGCGACACGACATCTCTTGTATTACTGCTCCGTAAACAGACCATCTGTTGGAAGTACGACAAAGGACAGCGGTGATCCGAATACAACGGAGCTGGCAATGGTAGCAAGCCCGAGACCGAGTGATAATCTGGTTAAAGCGTCTACATCCGCAGGAGTGGATGAAGAGACGTATAACTCTTGGTATACAAAAGTGTATGAAGAATCGGGGGAATAGCACCCCCTGAAGACCTCGCCTTGGTAGGCAGGGGGAAGATTGGAAAGGCAAAAGTAGGTAAAGCGAAATAAAGGGGTGGAGCGATCTGCCCCAATAGAAAAAAAGCGGAGGATGTTATGGAAAAAACAATTTACATTGACGAAAAACCAGTGAAACTGAAATCGACAGCAGCACTGCCAAAGAGATATAAGGCGCAGTTTGGAAGAGATTATTTTGCAGACCTGATGAAAGTAGCGAAAGTGTTTGGAAAAGGAACGAAAAGGAATTTTGGAATACAGGATATTTCTTTTGCTTCTCTTGACCACATGGACATGGAAGTATTTTACGACATCATCTGGACAATGGCGAAAACAGCAGACAGGACGATTCCTGATCCATTGGAGTGGTTGGATGGATTTGAGGTATTCCCACTCAATGAAATCATGGGAGAGGTAAAAGATTTACTTACAGATACCATGCCGACAAGTAAAAAAAAATAAGTGACAAAGATTCATCAAGTGGAGAGCCGTTCACAAATGAGTCTTTTTTTTATGTTTGCCGACAGGTTGGACTGACCAGCGAAGACATGGAAGAAATGACCATCGGGGATTGCTTGGACTATGTACAGGAGTATATCGATAACCAGAAAAAGGATGAAAATCCTACTGCGAGAAAAGCAACACAGGAAGATTTTGATAATTTTTAAAGAGGTGAGAGAGTGGCGAATAAGAAAATAAAAGGAATCACAATAAAATTCGGTGCGGATACAATGGCGCTCAGCAAAGCTTTAAAATCCGCGGAAGATACATCAAAAAGTCTTGGTAGCGAATTAAGTTCTGTAAATAAATTATTAAAATTTGACCCGAAGAATACGCAGTTGCTTGCACAGAAACAGGAGTTATTAAGTAAACAGGTCGAAAATACCAAGGAAAAGCTGGAAGCCTTAAAGCAGGCACAGGGAGAAGTAGAAAAGAAGTTCAAATCTGGTGACATCGGAGCGGAAGAATACCGAGAATTTCAGAGGGAAATTGCGAAGACGGAACAGGATTTAAAATCTTACACCACGCAGATTAGTCGAATGGAGACTGAGCAGAAATCCCTAAAAGAAAGCACGAAGCAGTTGCAGACGCTGTTTGAAGCAACCGGAAAGTCCCTAGATGATTTTCAGGACGTGCTCGGCACAAGGCTGACAAATGCTATAAAAAATGGAACTGCAAACAGTGACGATCTGACTGTTGCACTCAACAAAATAGGAAAAAAAGCGCTTGGGGCAGAAACTGACCTGTCAAAGATGAAAGCTACATTGAATAAGGTAGATGACGGGGCGAGTATTGATGAAGTGAACAACGACCTGAACGAGATGAAGAAGAATTCAGGTGAGGCAGGAGAAGCACTGGACGGTATCGGAAAAGGAATTGTTGCAGGAAACATGATGCAAGCCGCTGAAATCATAGCAGATGCAGGGCAGAAGATAAAAGAGTTTAGTGACAACGCAAAAGAAGCATTTAATGAGGTAGATGCCGGATCTGATGCAATCATAACAGCGACAGGTGCTACAGGGAAGCTTGCTGAAGGAATGGATAATGTCTATAAAAGCATTGCGTCCAGCCTTCCGATAGACAACCTTGAAAACATCGGAAAAGTAATTGGGGAGATGAATACGCAGTTCGGGTTCACCGATGAAAAATTACAACATGCATCTGAAAAAATGTTGAAGTTTTCGGAAATTACTGGATCCGATGTGGTAGCATCAACGCAAAATGCAAAACAGGCGATTAGCGTATTCCACATGTCGAGTGATGATCTAGACAGCGTACTTGATGATGTTGCAAAAACAGCGCAAGACACGGGCGTATCTGTAGACGATCTATTTCAGAAAGCGATTGAAGGAGCACCGCAGCTGCAAGAATTGGGATTGAGTTTCTCGGACTCAGTAAAGCTGTTGGGGGCATTTGAGCAGGCAGGAGTAGACGGGTCTGCCGCATTAAGCAGCTTATCAAAGGCAGCGGTAAATTATGCAAAAGACGGGAAATCACTCACTGACGGTTTGGCAGAAACGCAGGATAAAATTTTGAATGCGACTGACCAGACGGAAGCATTAAACGCCGCCGCCGAGGTATTCGGAACAAAAGGTGCTGTGAGGATGGTAGATGCCATCCAAAGAGGGGTTCTAAACCTGAACGACCTAGGAGGCGCTGCCTCAGACAGTCAGGGGACTGTGGAAACGACTTTCAGCAATACTTTAAACCCGATTGACGAAGAAACGGTTGCGCTAAATAACGTAAAGTTGGCTATGGCTGAGTTTGGGAGTGCCATTTCAGAAGCAGTAGCCCCAATCCTTGAAACACTTGTTCCTATAATTCAGAAAGTTGCAAAGTGGTTTAGCGGTCTTTCTGAAACAAGCAAGACTATTATAGTCGTAATCGGTGGGATTGCAATTGTAATTTCGCAATTACTGCCGATTCTTGCGGTTGTAGCTGGTGGAATAGCAGCGGCTGGAGGTGCAATGGCATTTTTGACAGGAGTGCTATTACCAGTAGCCGGAATTATTGCCGGAATTATTGCAGTGGTTGCAGCAGTTGTGGCAGTAATAAAAAACTGGGGAGATATCACAGACTGGCTGTCCGAAAAATGGAATGCATTTAAAGATTGGATGTCTGGATTATGGGACTCTATATCGGAAAAAATCCAGGGAGTGTGGAACGGCATTAAGGATTTCTTTGCTGATATCTGGGAGCAGATCTATGACGTCATAGAAGGACCACTAAAATTCATTGAGGGAACAATCGGTGCAGTGATGTATGCGATCTACGCTGTGATATATACAGTTTGGGAAGTGATTAAATTCGCACTCGAAAAAGCGTGGAATTGGATAAAAGACACTGCAAGCTCCATTTTTATTCCTGTAGCAAATTTCTTTTCCGGTATCTGGAATGGAATCAAGGATACTGCAACTGGAATCTGGAACAGCATTAAGGGCACGCTCGGTGGAATATGGGATTCGATCAAAGAGAAAGCTATGGACGCTTTTTCTTCTGTTTGGAAGTTTATTAAAGACGGATTTAACAATCTCAAGGATACTCTTGGAGGAATCGTGAAAGGGATTGCGAACGCAATTGTGAAACCAATAGGTGGAGCAGTAAATGGCGTAATTAATGGTGTAAACTGGGTGCTTGATAAAGTAGGATCGGACAAGCAATTTGCATTGTGGGAAGTCCCGAAGTTTGCAAGAGGAACTGGTGGCATCCCAAAAGACACACTTGGTATCGTAAACGACCAGAAAGGCTCTACATACAAGGAAATGATCGTTCCGCCACATGGAAAACCATTTATTCCAGAGGGGCGTGACGTAGTCCTGCCATTGGAAAAGGGAACGAAAATCATGCCAGCCAACCAAACAAAGAGTTTTCTGGAAGAACTTCCGCACTTTGCAAGTGGAATCGGTGAGTTTTTTGGCGGTGTCTGGGATACGGTTAAAGACTTTACAGGAAATGTATGGGATTACATCACGCACCCAAGTAAAATTGTGCAAATTGCGATTGATAAATTTACGGATTTAACGGGAGCGTTTGAACCGTGGATATCCGTTGCAAAAGGTGCTGTCAATACAGTATTTGATAGCGTTGTTGGTTTTGTAAAAGGGATATTTGATACTCAGTCACATGTAAACTACAATCCAAGTGCAGGAGTGGAACAGTGGAGAACTCTGGCCACAAGGGCATTACAGATGACGGGGCAGTATTCCGAAGCTAATTTGGAACGTCTGTTGTATCAGATGCAGACAGAATCCGGTGGAAATCCGAATGCGATTAACAACTGGGATATCAACGCGATTAATGGGACGCCATCTAAGGGACTCATGCAGGTTATTGACCCGACATTTAGAGCCTATGCAATGCCCGGATACGATAAAAACATCTACGATCCACTATCTAATATGCTTGCATCCATTCGATACGCAGTGTCTACGTACGGAAGCCTTGCGGCTGCTTATCGTGGAGTTGGGTACGAGGATGGTATTGGAGATATCAATTTGTCCGATCTATTACCGAGTCTGCCGATGTTGGACGTGAAATGGTTTAAAGATGGTGGAATCCTTACGAAACCAGCATTATTCCAGATGCCGTCGGGAGGAATCGGAGGAGCTGCGGAAAGAGAAGCAGAAGCGATCACACCACTGCGATCGCTAAAAGGTTATATTAAGGAATCAATCTTGGAGATTATGGGCGAAAAGGATATTAATCTAAATATCAATCTGACAACGACGCTGGACGGAAGAGTTGTCGCACAGCAGACGGTTGGATATGCCAGACCAATGATAAAAAAGATGGATGATTTTGAGAAACTATTAGGAGGTGAGAGAGTTGGGCTTGCTTAAAGCAACATATGGAGGCGTAGAGATTCCGGTTAAGATTACAAGACTTGACCGGAACTTATCACCTTCCATCACAAATAATACAAGGAGCATTGAAAATGTAAATGGAGGAGAGTTTACGCATTCCACGTACTCTCCAAAACAGATTGTAATGGAGTTTCGTATTTCAAACTCTACGGCAAGGGAACTCAGTGAGTTCCGCAGAAAAATGTCAGAAATTCTGTATAGTAAAGAACCAAAGAGACTGATTTTTTCTGACGAACCAAGCATTTACTATGAAGCAATCGTGGATGGGGAACCGGTACTGGGAGAGGATGATATGTACAGCACCGGCACGATCACATGGCTAATCCCTGACGGTGTAGCATACTCTACCGCAGAATTTTCCTTTGACGGAGTACAAAAAGACGGCTACCAGACCATCACCATCCAAAACAACGGCACCGAATGGGCAGATGTGGATTATGAGATCACACACCAACACGAAAACGGATTTATCGGACTTGTGAGCCAGTATGGAGTGATCCAGCTCGGAAAACAGGAAGAGGCGGACGGAGAGAACTACGAAGCGTCCGAAGAACTGTTTAACGGTTACGGCTTGTTTCAAGATGATCATGGCACCTCTTATCAGAATCCAGAAAACACCACACAGGGGACGCTTGAAGTAAGGAATGTTGCCGGATATAACGTGATGGCATTAAAAGGTGGACAATCCACATCCGGGTACTGGAACGGCGGAATGAGAACGCTTACTATCCCGGTGGACAGCGAGGGCAGACGTGGAGCGAAGAACTTTTACTGTTACACCCAGCACTGGTTCGAGACAGGTTTGATGGGACAGACTGGAGCGCAGACCATTGCATTCCTGACTGGAGATAACAAGGTGATATGCGCCATGTCTATTAACAAGAGTGATACGGTTGGCAACACGGCTCGTGTCGAGTGGTTTGCTCCCGGAAACACCTTAATCAGACGAGAAGAGTTCCAACCGACAGCCTACGAGGGAAATCCGTTTAACCTAAAAATGGGTGGCGGTCACAATGACTTTTTGAAAGAGGGAGAAAAGCTGCGGATTTTCTGGTATGGCACTTACAGGGATCTCACGATCCCGGAAATTAAGGACATGGAATGCGAAAAAATCCAGATCTGGATCGGGCAGTGGGGAGACAGAAATCTATCAAACCAGTACGTTACACACAACTATTTAAAAAGCATCCGATTCCGGAAAGACAATGTCGATAAGTATAAGGATGTGCCGAACCGGTATCGTGCCGGTGACGTGGTGACTATAGACGGAGAGAGTACAAAGGTCTATGTAAACGGGATGCCGGCAAAAGGAGATGAGATTAATGGATCCAATTATCCGAAAGTCCCGCCTGGAACAACGGAAGTGCAGTTCTGCTACTCTTCCTTTTCCTCTCCGCCGCCACAGATTAAAGCCAAAATAAGGGAGGTTTACTTGTAATGGACAGTATTAGAATTGCGATTTTAAGTGCAAATAACACGCCAGTAGCGTACATGGACAACGGGCATAAAAAATCCATGCACTACTGGGGAGACGAGCTGCACGAATACTTACAGGGTACGGCAAATACTTGCACTTTTACGGTAAATGCAAAGCATCCAGACGCGCAGCATATCACGGTCGGGAATAAGGTAGCGTTTACTTATAAAGGTAAATCTTACTACTTAAACATTGTAAATACAGACCAGACAGAACAGACAATCACAGCTACGGCATGGTCGCTGTCGTTTGAGTTAATCAACGAGGATGCCGGCGAATATAAGGCAGAAAAAGCAATGAGCTTTGAAGAGTACCTTGCCGTGTTTGACGCAGAGAGAACGCTAAAATTAGGGCTTAACGAGGTATCAGACAAGAGGATTACCAACGAGTGGACAGGCACAACATCCATACTGAAAAGGCTGTTTTCTTTGGCAAACGTATTTTCTGCCGAAATCGAATTTGAAACGGTTTTAAATAAGGACTACTCCTTAAAAGAGATCGTCCTGAATGTCTACCGAGAACACTCCGACACCAACAGCGGAGTCGGAGAATACCGGAATGACATTGTACTGCGGTACGGGAAAGGAATTACCGGAATTCGAAAAACCACAGATGCCGAGAAGCTTTACACCTGCATCCAGCCGACCGGAAAGGACGGTCTGACAATCAATGGTCTTGACAAGAAAGAATACGATGAAAACGGCAATATCGAGTACTTTACAGACGGCGCAATCATCCGGGCACCACAGGCAAGAGACCGGTTCCCATCCAATATCGTAAATAAGGCTGATGCTTATATCCTGATGCGTAAAGAGTACGATACAGACAGCAAGGACAAGCTCTATAGCATGGCTCTGTCTGATCTTAAAACAGCATCCGAACCAGTAGTGACCTACGAGGTTGATGGATATTTTGACACCAACATCGGGGACACCGTGAGGATGCAGGATCAGGAGTGGACACCAGTCCTTTATCTACAGGCAAGAGTATCAGAACAGATCAGGAGTCTTACCAATCCAAAAACTGCAAAGACGGTATTTACAAACTACAAAGAGCTTACATCCGAAATTTCGGATAGCTTGTTGCAGAGGATGGAAGATCTTATCAACAAAAATAAGGTTTATACTTGCTCTATCTCAACAAACAATGGCATCATCTTTAAAAATGGTATCGGCAGCACTACTCTGACAGCTTACGCTTACGATAACGGCGTGGATGTGGCAGACAAGCTACAATTCCGATGGAGCAAGGATGGACATGAGTTTTATGTTGGTAAGAGCGTGACGGTTAATGCAGAGGATGTGGATGTCAAGGCGGTTTACTCTTTTACGGCGTTTGAAAATGGTGTGCGTAGAGGGTATTACGAGGTCACGATCACGGATGTAATGGACGGAGAGGATGGTCAGGACGGAACAACTTATTACACATGGTTTAAATTTGCTGATGACGAATATGGAAATGGAATGTCCAGTAGTCCGGACGGAAAAGAATACTTGGGAATCGCCTACAATAAGGAGACTCCGGTAATGTCCAATAATCCGGAAGATTACCAGTGGGCAAGAATCACCGGAGAGGGAGTGCCAGGGAAGCCCGGAGATGACGGGAAAACTTACTATACGTGGGTGAGATATGCGGATGATGCCAGTGGAAGTGGGATGTCCGACAGCCCGAATGGAAAATATTACATCGGATTTGCCTATAACAAGGAATCTCAAACGGAAAGTAATAATCCGGCAGATTACCAGTGGTCGAAATATAAGGGGGATGACGGCAAAGATGGTACGGATGGAGCAATAAAATCCGAAACACCACCAGACGATAAGACTAAACTCTGGTACGACACGGTAAACAACGTCCTTAAGTACTGGGACGGCGAAAAATGGGTAGAAGCATACACGGGAGACATCGAAGACGCGAAAGATGCGGCAGGAAACGCACAGGAATCCGCCAACACAGCAATCTCCAGTGTCAATAATATAAATACCAGTCTCGAAAAGTACAAGAATGAGGTTCGCGCCGAGTTTAAGAATACCGTAACTTACGTAAACGGCAAGACGGAAGTTATCGATACATGGGTGCGACAGGGGTCGGATGGAGTTACGCCGTTTTTGGAACTGGGTGGAACAAGTAATGACCTGAAGGCAAGGTTGACGAACTCGCGCCTAGGATTTTACGAAGGAGACAAAGGGCTGGCGTATTTTGGAAATGAAAAAGCATATATGCCGGTGGCAGAAGTTGATAACCTAAGCGCCAAAAGGGTTGGTGTAGGTAACTATGCAATGTTGGACAATGGGGACGGGCATCTGTCACTGATATATATTGAGTAGGAGGGACTTATGGCAGGAACGGGGAGAATCTATGTCACGGCAGTCCGTGGTGTAGGGGATGCGAATCTCACACATCAGTACGATGTGGATATCAGGTTTGATATTGCGTTTGACTGGGGTGGATACAATTATGGCGGTGCACCATACAGCATGAGCTGTGACGGGCAGAACACCTCCGGAAGCGCAACATTTGCAGTTGGAAGCGGTGGAGGGAACTGGATATGGACAAACATTGGCGGAACTAAGACATTCCGTATTACGATGCCGACAAGCGGACAGCCCAAGAACATAGGATTTTCCGCAACAATTAACACGGGAATCAACCCGTCCACAATCTCAGCAAGCGGAAGTTACGCACTCTCGGCTATCACGTGGGAACATACCGTATCTTACAATGCAAACGGAGGAACGGGCGCGCCGGGCAGTCAAAAGAAAATATATGGGTCAAACTTAACCCTATCCTCTGCACGCCCTACACGAGACGGGTATGTATTTATGGGTTGGGCAACGTCATCTGCCGGAGAGGTGTCGTACATGCCGGGGTCTACTTACGGCACAGATGTGGATATCACCTTGTATGCAGTCTGGAAAATTGCGTATATCCAACCGACAATTACAAATCTAAAAGCGCTGCGGTGTGACTCAAAAGGGAACGCTATGGGAGACGGAACCTATATCAAAGTGTCTGGAACATGGAAGGTGGACAGGACGTTAAACAGCTCCAACATCGCGACCAGCATAAAAATAGAGTACAAGAAAACGAGTACCGGATCCTTAGTCAAAGTCAGTGAAACGAAGCCAAATGCAGCAAGTGGGGAAATTTCGTCTGTAATAGGAAATGGACAAATATCTGCATCGTATGTGTATTTTGTGATTGTTACAATCACAGACTTAAACGGAAACAAACAGGAAGAAGTGATTGTTCCCGCGCAGTTCCGGGCGTTGGATGTTGCAAATAAAGGCAGGAGCATTGCTTTTGGTGGAACAGCAAGTGACAGAGAAGAGGGATATGATTTCTATCAAGATGTGAGGTTTCACGGAAAGTTATTACTGGGAGATCAAGAATTGATGGGGATCAAGGAACATGATTCCGGACAGGTGAGAGGGCCGTACTCCAATGTAAACAGCAGTAATCACGTGCAGGTGTGGTTGTATAAGATCGGCAAGATCGTACACTGCAAAATTGAGATGCTGGCGCAGTTTCCGAACAGCGGGTCTTTCAATGATTTTGACGAGGTGGCCATCCCGGAAGAATTCCGGCCGAAATATCACGTATTTTGCGCGTGCCCGGAAGTAGTCGCAGGGACGATCATTGGAACTGGAAGATATCGTATAGGAGGCAAGATTTCTCTGGATGTGGAAAAGAAAGATTATGCAGAGCGGACAATCTGTACATCTTGGATCGCAGCAAGTTAGGAGGTGAGGAAATGGGGGATATGATAACCGCCGCTTTTAATGACGGTGAAGGATACAAGAGGGTTCCAGGGCTTTGGCAGTGGGATCGTGGTCAGACACTAAAAATCTGTGGGTTGGATTTTCAAAATAAAACAATGGAAGTTCATTTTGCGATTGCAGGGAGCGAAACAGCAAAAACGGTAATCGGAGAAGTGAAAGAAAATCACATTCTGGCAAAAATACCGGATACTCTACTGAAAAACGGGAGAAATATTTGGGCGTTTTTGTATTTGGCAGACACAAAATCCGGTCAGACTATCCGACAGATTGAATGTGTAGTGAATAAGCGTCCGAAGCCGGAAGATTATGAAGAACCAGAAGAGGAACACATTCTGGAGGAACTATTGGAGCAACTCAATAAAAAGGGAGACAGGCTGTATCTGGAAGAAAACCGGATGCAGCTTTTTTCCGGGGAGAATCTACTCAGTGAAGTGGAACTGCCGGAAGGCGGGGGAAGTGGGACTGTGGAGATAGAGTCGATCACCAATCCGGAGATTGACGAGATTATGAAAGGAGCAGAATAGACATGCCAAGAAAGAAAACAACAAAAGCAGCAGTGCTCGCTGCAGAAAAGAAGTACCTGGATCAGGATGGACTTGCGCACCTGGTACAGAAAAACGATGCAAGATACGTAAGAAAGGAGGATGGGAAAGGATTATCCAGCAATGATTTTTCGGACGAGTACAAACAGAAGATTGACGATCTGGCATACACCAAGATTGCCGTCAACAGTCTGACTGCCACAAACAGCAGCAATGAAATTGGCGCAACGGTAGCAGCAAGTGATGTTGCATGGACGTTAAACAAAGAGCCAAAGACACAGAAGATCAAATTTGGAGCGGAAGCAGAAGAAACACTGGATAAAGCGCTGCGAAAGAAATCTTACACCGGAAAGTCGCTCAAAACAAATACCAATATTGTATTGACTGTAACAGATGAGAGGGATGCAGTCGTATCCAGAACGGTTAGCATCACTTTCCAGCCAAAAGTATACTGGGGCAAGAGCAACAAGACACAGTTGGAAAATGCAGACATCCTGGCGCTGGAAGGATCTGCTCTTGCCGGCGGAAGAGGACGCAGTTTTACAGTAAATGCCGGAGCAGGTGAGAAGATCGTGTATGCAATCCCTACATCATTTGGAACTCCGACTTTTAATGTCGGTGGATTTGACGGCGGATTTACAAAAGCGCAGACATTGGAGTTTACCAACGCATCCGGATATAAGCAGAGCTATGACGTATGGATGTCTGTAAACGCAGGACTGGGGTCTACAGCAGTCACAGTAAAATAAGGAGGTTTGAAAGATGGCACAGAGCATTGAAGGTGGTGTTGTAATCGTCAACACCTTATCCACAAAGAATAACGGAAATTACCCACTGGTCATGGCAGAGAGCGTGCAGCTTGAGGAAGGAAAAACTGTAGAGCAGAAGATCGGGGAACTGGAGGCAGGCGCCGGAAACGAGATCATCACAGAAGATGAGATTAATGGATTGTTTTAAAGAAAAGGAGAGATAAGAACATGGCAAAATTTTTAGATTTAACAGGACTTGGAACATTTAAAGAGAAAATGCAGGAATGGGCAAATGGTGCATTTCGAAAGAAAACTGACAAAGTAGTTTCTACTGATGTTACGTATAATGGAAAATCGCTGGATGAAGCAATTAAAAGTGGAGAATTTAAGGGAGATAAAGGAGACAGAGGAGAAACCGGCGCAGCTGGAGCACAGGGACCAACAGGACCGGCAGGAGCTGCGGGTGCACAGGGACCTCAGGGATTGCAGGGGCCACAAGGTCCGGCTGGGGAAGCGTTTAAAATCGCTAAGACATTTGCTTCCGTTAATGCGATGAATGAAGGGTTTGCGACAGATGGAGTAAAGACTGGGCAGTTTGTCATGATTGACACAGGAAATGTAGAGGATGCTGACAACGCCAAGTTATATGTTAAAGGAGAGTCATCTTACACATACATCACAGACTTATCAGGAGCCACCGGTATGACAGGTCCACAGGGACCTCAGGGATTGCAGGGGGCTGCTGGACCAGCAGGACCGGCAGGAGCAAAAGGTGAACAGGGGATTCAAGGACCTGCAGGAGAAAAAGGCGAAAAGGGAGAAACGGGACCACAAGGACCTCAGGGATTAAAGGGTGAGAAAGGGGACATTGGACCAATGGGACCACAGGGTCCGGCAGGCTCGGATGCAAACGTGGAAAGCATTACAAACGACGAGATAGATTCGCTGTTTACCATGTAAAGAGGGGTGGTTAAATGAAATATTTAAGCTGGACAGGTCTGCAGCATTTTTATGCTAAGTATATAGAGCCGATTAAAGAAGTGGCCAGGACTGGAAAGTATGAAGATCTGATTGAAAAGCCGGAAATTGTAAATAATACAACAACGACAGAAGCGGGGACAGTGTTGGATGGACGCGTAGGAAAAATATTAAAAAAAGAGATGGATGAAAATAAAAGATATTTCGAAGAAGACAAGAAGAAACAAGATGAAAATATATCGAACATCCGGAAAAATCTCGATCAACTGAATGAAAGAAACGTGGACAGTACTGTCAAGTGGACTACAGTCAGACAAAAAATTGTAAATATGAACGGAACAGATTTTTTTGCAATTACGACAATCAATGAGTTGATGAGTGGGAAGGTACCTGCAAATGAATTGGATCGTTTGTATATACAAGCGCAGAATGCGGACGAAAATGCAAATCAAGCCCTAGTAATCGCTACCACAATGAGAAGTAATGGGCAGGTAATTGTGAAATTAGATAGAGCAGCAAGTGGTACAATGCGGCTTTCCTTTTTCTGTGCAATGACTTATGTAGCGGAAACGAAAGAAAAATTAGAAATGCTTAAGGATGCAAAAGAAGAAGCAATGAAAACGTTGATCAATGAGTTTGATGAGGATGGAAACATGATCATCCCAGATGCAATTGATGCGAATACGTTGGATCAAAATGAACCGGCTGTTGAGATTATATAGGAGGCAGAAATGACAGATACAGTTATAGTAGCAATTATATCTCTGCTTGGCACTTTGCTTGGAAGTTTTGGAGGGACACAACTTGTTAAGTACAGGATAGAGCAGCTGGAAAAGAAGGTAGAAAAGCACAATTCTATCGTGGAAAGAACATATATTTTAGAGGAAAAAGTGAAGGTTGCAAATCACAGAATTGAAGATTTGGAAAGGAAAGGTGAGGAATGATGGAACAGATTATGAATTATGTAAAACCAGAATTGATTGTAGTAGCAGTGGTGCTGTATTTTATCGGGATGGGATTAAAACATGCACAGGCAGTAAAAGATAAGTATATACCACTTATCTTGGGTGGTCTTGGTATTGCCCTGTGTGCCGTGTGGGTGTTTGCTTCCTGTCCGATCAGTACCGGGCAGGAGATCGCAATGGCGGTATTTACAGCAATCATACAGGGAATTTTAACTGCCGGATTGAGTACATATGTGAATCAGACAATTAAGCAGATTGGGAAGAATGAATAGGATTTAGAACAGTGAGAGAGCTTGGAAACAGGCTCTCTTTTTTATACAAATTTTTGTGTGCGATATTGCACGGGAAGGGAGGTGACAACCATGAGTGAACAGAACGAATTTGGAAGAACAACAGCAGAAGAACTGGAAAAAGCGTTTGAGACAGAAGAGCAGGAGGAAGAGAAAGAATGAAAATTGGCTTAAGGGGAGGGCATTCCCCAAATTGTAAAGGTGCAATCGGTCTGATCGATGAGCAGGCAGAAGTACGGAAGATCTACAATGAGCTTGTACCAATGCTACAGGCTGTCGGTCATACTGTGGTTGATTGTAATTCCAACGCATCCAATGTGTCTGGTGAGCTGTCTGACGGCACAAATAAGGCGAATAGTGCGGGGTGCGATATTTATGTCACCTTGCACATGAACGCCGCAGGAACGGAATCAGCAGGAGGCACAGAGGTGTGGTTATATGATGCATCTAACCAGACCATGAACACGATCGCAAGCAACATCTGTAATAATTTTGCAGGAAAAGGATTTACTAACCGTGGTGTAAAGTACAGTTCGGGATACCATGATCTGAATGCATCTAATATGCCTGGCATGATCGTAGAGACATTATTTTGCACCGGCACAGATGATGTAGCACGGTATCGTAGTTTAGGCACAAAAGGAATTGCGGAGCCGATTGCAAAGGCAATCGACAGTAGAGCGTCTGCATGCAGCGAACAAAAAAATAACCAGAATACAGGAATCGAACAGGAAGGAGAAGAAGAGATGAAATGTTTATTTACAGTAGAGGGAAAAGGTGCAGTGTATTATTTTGACGGTCAAAAAGTAATAACATTGGGTCATCCAGACGAATTAAAAATCATCCAGCAGATTTACAAGGACAACAATGGTAAGGACATGCCGTGTTACAAGTGGAGTCCTAAAGCGCCATGGTATGCAAGGCTCATGTCGGTAATTTACAGTAAAGAGACCACATCTATCTAATAAAAATCCCCTCGGAGATCGCTCTCTGAGGGGTGAATATTGTATCATCTTTCGTGTTGCATATCGTGTTGCATATCAGTGTAAAATGCAACACAAATTATAAAATATTATATTTTTTATAAAATAGTATATCCGATAAAGCCAATAAAAAAGGGAATCTACGATTTCTCGCGATTCCCTATAAAATGGACCTGGCGGGAGTCGAACCCGCGTCCAAAAGCCTATCCCATGTACTTCTACTATCATAGTCAGTTCTTTTCGATTCCCCCGACTGCACGAAAACGGACATCCTTACAGCTTCGGTAGCTTCATGATACGCCTGACAGCTCAAAGCTTAACTGCCATCGTTTCTCACAAAAGTCGATGCCAGATTCTCAAGGTGTGAGTGCCCTGAGGCTGACAAGCAGCAACTAGGCTGCTAACGCGTAATTTTCGTCTGCGTTTAATTTTAAGTTTGCGATTTGACGCATCTGCCTGCGGATAGCTTCTCCATCTTCAAGACCCCTGTCGAAACCAGTAC
>SKEW01000441.1_pt1 | contig 40941 bp, 34 predicted proteins | sample 4841441 | NCBI WGS metagenome assembly SKEW01 (sample SAMN11008799, study PRJNA524170) | human gut metagenome | isolation source: fecal sample from pouch patient p41 | place: Israel: Tel-Aviv | reverse complement strand
CTTCCTGCGGCGTGTCGCGTCGAAAGGCGCATAATACAGCTCTTATGTTCGATAAATGAATTTAAATAACGTTTAAGAACAAATATAAGTTTGACAACTTAACTCAAGAGTCATATGCTATGAGATGAACCGGAACGGTCCGGATCACAAACGGAACAATGGTCGTTCCGTCACCCTCAAAGATGAAGGAGAATACATGCAGTTCACCAAGAAGATCGTCGCCGTCGTGGCGGGCGTGGCGATGTGCGCGGGTCTCACGGCCTGTGGCGGCAGTCGAACCGGACAGTCCGGCGACGGCGACAAGATCGAGAAAGGCGCAACCATCGGCATTTCGATGCCGACCAAATCCGAGGAGCGCTGGAACAAGGATGGCAACAACCTCAAGGCCAATCTTGAGAAGCGAGGGTACAAGGTCATCCTGTCGTTCGCGGATGACAAGCCCGCCCAACAGAACGCCGACATCGAGAACATGGTCAACAACGATGCGAAGATCGTCGTGGTCGCCTCCAAGGACGGCACCGCGGTCGGTCCAGCCGTCGAGAAGGCCCGTGACGCTGGCGCGAAGGTCATCGCCTACGACCGTCTGATCATGAACACCGACGCGGTCGACTACTACGCCACGTTCCAGCTGGAGCAGACTGGTGTACTCGAGGCCACCTGGCTGATTGACAAACTCGGGTTGGAGGAAGGCGCCACCGGCCCGTTCAACATCGAGCTGTTCGCGGGCTCCCCGGACGACAATAATTCCAAATACTTCTTCAAGGGTGCATGGGATCTGCTCCAGCCCTACTTCGAGAAGGGAATCCTCGTCAACCCATCCAACCACGGCGGCGGCGTGAAGGCCTCCGACAAGGCCGAGGACATCTGGCAGAAGATCGGTGTGCAGTCTTGGAAGGCCGAGCAGGCCCAGAAGGACATGGAATCCATCCTCGACTCCACTTACGCGCACGGCGAGAAACTCGACGCGGTGCTCAGCCCCTACGACGGTATCACCCAAGGCGTGGCCAACGCCATCGAGTCCAAGCGCCCGGATATGAAGCCCGGCACCGACAGCTGGCCGTACATCACCGGCCAGGACGCGATGGAGATCTCTATCGCCAACATCGCTAACGGCAAGCAGGGCGAGACTGTGTTCAAGGACGTGAACAAGCTCGCGAACGCCGTCGAGGAGATGATCATCGAGATCGCCGAGGGCAAGGAGGTGTCCGGCATCAACGGCAAGTTCAATAACGGCAACTTGGACGTGCCGTCCAAGCTGCTTGACCCGCAGGGCATCACCATCGACAACCTCTCCGATTTGGTGAAGGCGAACTACGTGACCCAGAGCCGCTTCAACGAACTGACTAAGGGCACGCTGCTCGAGGATCAGATCAAGTGACGCGACGGTTCGACGGATGGGGCACACGGCCGTCGTGGCGTGTGCCCCATCCCCTCGCAACACAATATGAGGAGTGATGAAATGTCCCAAACAGACACCATTCTGATGATGGAGAACATCACCAAGACGTTCGGACCGGTCAAGGCCCTGACCGACGTGAATCTGGAGGTGGGCCGTGGCGAGATCCACGCCATCTGCGGCGAGAACGGCGCGGGCAAATCGACGTTGATGAACGTGCTTTCCGGTGTGTATCCATACGGCAGCTACAGCGGAAGGATCGTCTTCGACGGCAAGGAATGCAGATTCCGCACGATCAATGACTCCGAGGCCGATGGCATCGTGATCATCCATCAGGAGCTGGCGCTGAGCCCGTTCCTGTCCATCGCCGAGAACATCTTCATGGGCAACGAGCGGGCTAGGGCCGGCGTCGTCGACTGGGACCGGACCCGCGCCGAGGCCAGAAAGCTGTTGGATCGCGTGGGCCTCCCGGAGGATCCGGACACCAGGATCATGGACATCGGTGTCGGCAAGCAGCAGCTCGTCGAAATCGCCAAGGCTCTGAGCAAGGACGTGAAACTGCTCATCCTCGACGAGCCCACCGCGGCCCTGAACGACGAGGACTCCGCCCATCTGCTCGGTCTGGTGCGCCAGCTGCGCGACGAGCAGGGCGTGACTAGCATCATTATCACGCACAAGCTCAACGAGGTCGCCGCCATCGCCGATAACGTCACCATTATTCGTGACGGCTCCACCGTCGGACAGATGTACGTGACGCCGGAGACACCACTCGATCAGGACGAGCTGATCCGCAAGATGGTCGGTCGCCCGCTGCACAACTTGTATCCGGATCATCCCTCTAACAAGCCGGGCGAGGAATATCTGCGCATCGAGGATTGGACCGTGCATCATCCGCTCGACGTCGAGCGCGTGATCGTGGACCACGCGAACATCAACGTGCGCGCCGGCGAGATCGTCGGGCTCGCGGGGCTGATGGGTGCCGGCCGCACCGAGTTGGCTATGAGCGTGTTCGGACGGTCCTATGGCTCGAACATCTCAGGCAACGTGTACGTCAAAGGCAGGAAGGTCAACCTGCCGAGCGTGCAGGCCGCCATCGACGCCGGAATCGCCTACGCTACCGAAGATCGCAAGGTATACGGCCTAAACCTGTTGCAGAACATCCGTGAGAACGCCTCGCTCGCCTCGCTGAAGAAGATGAGCCGGCACGGTGTGATGGACGATAACATCGAACGCAAGGAGGTGGAAGAGTACCGCAAGGACTTCCACATCAAATGTCATGACATCGATGTGAACGTCGGCACGCTTTCCGGCGGCAACCAGCAGAAGGTCGTACTCGCCAAATGGGTGATCTCCCAGCCGGACATCCTCATCCTCGACGAACCGACCCGAGGCATCGACGTCGGCGCCAAATACGAGATCTACGAGATTATCGACCAGCTGGCCGACGCCGGTAAGGCCGTCATTGTGATCTCCTCCGAGCTGCCGGAACTCATCGGCATCTGCGACCGCATCTACACCGTAAGTTACGGCGTCGTCACCGACAACGTCGAGAAGAATGGATTCACTCAGGAATACTTGATGAAGGGAATGACCAAGGAAAGGAAGGTGGACGCCCGATGAGCGCCGCAACCGCAACATCTGCACAGAAGAAAGAGAAGGTCAGCCTGCTGGCCACTATCGGCAACAACGCCCGCCAATACGGCATCGTCGGCGCATTGCTCGTGATCGTCATCGCCTTCGAGATCCTCACTGGAGGTGTGCTGCTCAAGCCGAACAGCTTCGTGTCGCTAATCCAGCAGAACGCCTATGTGATTATCCTCGCCATCGGCATGGTGATGGTCATCATCGCCACCCACATCGACTTGTCTGTCGGTTCGTTGGTCGCCTTCATCGGCGGCGTCTGTGCCCTGCTGATGGAGCGCGCAGGCATGAACTGGATGCTTGCTATCCTCCTCTCCCTCATCGTCGGCCTCATCGTTGGCGTCTGGCAGGGATTCTGGGTGGCCTACGTGGGTATCCCGGGCTTCATCACTACCTTGGCCGGTATGCTGATGTTCCGAGGGCTCGCCACCGTGATTGTCGGCGAATCCGTGCCGATCACCTCCAATGCCTTCCGTGGCATCGCCCGTGACTATCTGCCGAACATCTTGGGGTTCTGGGGGCCGTTCGATGGTCTGACCCTTGTCGTCGGCGTGCTGTGCATCGTCGGCTACGCCTTCTCCCAGCTGCGCAAGCGCAAGCGCGTCGAGAAGGTCGGATTGGTGCCCGAACCGATGAACTTGACTATCCTCAAGATCGTCCTCGCGGCCGTGGTCATTGCGTTCGTCACCTATCTGCTGGCCTCTTCGGGCAACGCGGAACAGGGCGGCATCCCGATTATGCTCGTCATCGTCGGCGTGCTCGTGCTCGCCTACAACTTCATCCTGACCCGGACCGTGTTTGGTCGTCACGTCTACGCCGTCGGCGGCAATCGCAAGGCAGCCATCCTCTCCGGTATTAACACCAAGCGCGTCGACTTCCTGCTGTTCGTCCATATGGGCTTCCTCTCCGCTGTCGCCGCGGTCTGCATGCTGTCCCGTCTGGCCTCCGCGACCGCACAGGCCGGCATGGAGTTCGAAATGGACGCCATCGCTGCCTGCTTCATCGGCGGTACGGCCGTCACCGGCGGTATCGGCACGATTCCGGGGGCAGTGGTCGGCGCATTCGTGATGGGCGTCATCAACCAGGGTCTGTCGATCATGGGTGTGGACACCGCCGTGGTGAAGACCATCAAGGGTCTTGTGCTCCTACTGGCCGTCGCCGTGGATATCATGTCCAAGCGCAAGAAGAGCTGATCTGTTCCGAATCCCCTCCGGCGGATGGGGGTCCGCATCGCGGCGATGCGGACCCCCATCCGCCCGTCCCGTGCTCATTGTCGAAAGAAAAGGAATCCCCATGCGACTGAATACGCATTCCACCGCCCGTCTCTATGCGCTCACCTGCCTCGCCTGCGTGATCTGGCTTGCCCAGTCGCTGATGCAGGCACAGGCCGACGGCTCGTTGCTCGACTGGTCTACCATCGTTTTCTCGCTGTGTTTGCTCGTCGTGATCGGCTGGTGCGCCCGTTGCGCCGTCGTTGGCTGGAACACGAAGGACGGCGATCAGGCGGCGACGTCCCACGATGCGGGGACCACGAAGGAGCATCGTCGATGACATGTCCGTCGTGAAACGCGGAGGTGGTCGCAGATTGGCCGAAATCGCGTCCGAACGGGGCATGGCGTGTACATTAGCTAGATATGAATGCAATGAACGCTTTCCATCCATCGGCCATGGACCTGATCCGCACCGGGCTGCAGAACCTCGACGACGCACGCGCGAACCTTGATCGGCTCAAAGCCGACGGCGTGTCCGACGAACGGCTGGTTGGCATGCTCAAGGCCCTGTCCAAGGCGTGCGACCCGGACTGCGCGCTTTCCAACTTCGTCGACATCACCAACGCGATGCAAAGCCAGGGGCGCGACTTCGACGCCATGGTGCCCGACGAGGCGGCGCTCGAACGGCTCATCACCGTGCTCGGCGTCTCTGACGCCCTCGGCAAGCTCATGCGATTCCGTCCCGAACTCGTGGAGGCCGCAGCCAACGATGCCTGCGAAAGCCATCTTTACAATCACGAACAGCGCAGAGCGCATGTGCTCAAATCGGTAGGAGCCGATCCCAATGACCATGCCATGCCGGCCGCAAGCCTGCCACTTGCCGAGGCTGCGACGGCGCTACGTAAAACCTATCGCAAACAACTCGCCGCAATCATGGCGCAAGATGCTACGGCGAACGATCCCATCGAAATCCAACCGCGCATCAGCGCCGAACTTTCCGACCTGGCGGATGCGGCGCTTGAAGGCGCGCTCGCCATCGCACGCCATGAAGTGGACGGCAGCGAACATGTGCGTTTCGCCATCATCGGCATGGGCAAACTGGGCGCACAGGAGCTCAACTATGTATCCGACGTGGACCTGATCTACGTGGTGGAACCCGCCGACGCGGACACCAACGGCATGACGCTCAGCCGAGTCGGAACCAAAATGGCGACCACCCTGCAACGCGTATGCCAATCCGTCATTATGGGCGTCGCCGAACCGACTCTCTGGCAGATCGACGGCGGACTGCGCCCCGAAGGCAAGGATGGTCCACTGGTACGCCGGCTCGAATCCCATGAAGCCTATTATGAGCAATGGGCGGAAAACTGGGAATTCCAAGCTCTGCTCAAAGCACGCCCGGTAGCCGGCGATTCTGACCTCGGCCAAGCATATATGAGCATGACCCGACCGTTCGTCTGGACCGCATCCAAACGAGACAACTTCGTCTACGACTGCCAGCAGATGCGCAAACGTGTCGAAGATCTTATTCCCAACCCGCTGAAAGACCGTGAAATCAAGCTCGGCAGGGGAGGCCTGCGCGACGTCGAATTCACCGTGCAGATGCTTCAACTCGTGCACGGACGCTCCGACGAGGCATTGCGCACCAGCTCCACACTCGAATCCCTGCAAGCCTTGGCCGAAGGTGGATACGTCTCACGCAAACAAGCCAAAAAACTCTCATGGGACTACCGATTCGAACGAGTGCTGGAACATCGACAGCAAATGTGGGCGCTCAAACGCACCCACCTGTTCCCAGACCTCGGCAAAGCCAACGCGGGCGGCCTTGAACGCAAACGAGACATCACCATCGACGAGCTGAACCAAAATCTCGAACTACGACGACTCGCACGCGCGTTCCCCCTGCATCCCGAAGAACTCGTCAATAAATATGATGAGACGCGTCGCGAAGTACGCCACCTGCACATGGACATCTATTACAGGCCAATGCTGCCCATCAACGCGGGACTCGACGACGAACAGGTGGAACTGTCCACGAAAGCCACACAGGAACGATTCGAATCCATCGGATTCGCCGACGCCGACGCGGCCATGCGCCACGTCACCGCACTCACCGCAGGCATCTCCCGAGCTGCGAAAATCAACCGCATCCTGCTGCCCGCGGCATTGCAATGGCTCGGCGAAGGGCAGAATCCAGACATGGGGCTGCTCAACTGGCGCAAACTCGAAGAAAATTTCGGTTCCGAAAGCGAATACCTCGGATTCCTACGCGACTCGCCATCAGCGGCACAACGCCTATGTCACGTACTATCCAACTCACGATTCCTCGGAGACGCGCTCAACAAATCCGTCGAATCCGTCACTTGGCTCGGCAACGACGAATCCCTGCAACCACGCTCGCGAGAGAGCCTCAATATCCAAACCAAGGCAACGCTCAAACGCAATGCCGGCAACATTAACGACTTTGCCAACTCCATCCGAGCCATGCGCAGACACGAAATCGAACGCATCGGCCTCGCATGGATGAGCGGCGTGATCGACGATGAAGCATCGCTCGCCGGCATGACCGACGCATACGACGCAGCCATCGAAGCCTCACTGCAATGGGCCATCCGGCATCGCATCAACGACATGCAGCTCGAACAAGCGCCCGCCGCAATCGCCATCATCGGCATGGGACGCTACGGCGGCAGGGAAGTCAACTTCAGCTCCGACGCCGACGTGATCATCATCTACCGGCCAGCCGAAGGCGCCGACGACACCCAAGCCAACCTCTTCGCACGCAAAGTACAGGAAGACCTGCGCACGATCCTGCAGGGCCCAACCACATTCGAACCAAAAATCGAACTCGACATGGACTTGAGGCCTGAAGGCAAAAACGGACCACTCGTACGTTCCTACGCATCCTGCGAGGAATATTACCGATCTTGGGCAAGCACATGGGAACACCAGGCACTGCTACGCGCCCGGTACGCAGCAGGCGACGCGGCGCTCGCCGAGGACTTCCTGATGAACATCGCTGATCCGCTTAGATATCCGAAAATCGATCTTACGGAAACGCAGATTGCTGAAATCCGCAAGCTCAAGGCACGTATGGAAGCCGAACGTTTGCCGCGCGGCGTACGCAGGGATCGCCATCTGAAACTCGGCAAGGGTGGACTATCGGATGTTGAGTGGACGATTCAACTGTTGCAATTGCAGCATGCGGGAGACAACGCCAACCTGCGCGTCAACGGCACATTGCAGGCATTGGACGAGCTGGAACATCGCAAGCTGATCTCCGCCGGCGACGCCGTGGTGTTGCGTAAGGCATGGCGCATGTGCACCGCCGCGCGCAACGGCAGCTATTTGTGGAGCGGACGCGTCAATCAGGCAGATATTCTGCCGGACGATTCATATTCGTTGGGAGGTATCGCCGTGTATCTCGGTTACGACGCGAATCGCGGCCAGCATTTCGAAAACGATCTGCTTGCAGTAATGCGCAAAGCCCGCGACGTAACGGAACGTATCTTCTACGGTCTTTCGTGACGCTGCCGTTGAAGCATGCTTCATGAACACGCGGTGAACTGATGGGGTCTGCATTTCAGGCTATAGTTGGCTAGGTCACTTCGAGTGGCCACCTTCAACCACAAGTTGCATGAAAGGTGAGCCGTTGTCTTCAGTACTCGAACAGGCGGTTGAAACGCCGATGGTCGGAAAAAGCGTCATCACATTGGATGACCTTTCCATTCGCCAGATTCAGGAATTACTCCACAAGGCGCAGTACATTGATTCTCATCGTAAAGAAGTGGCGCACGCCTGCGACGGCAGGGTGCTCGCCACTTTGTTTTATGAGCCCAGCACCCGTACGCGTCTGAGCTTTGAAACCGCCATGCTCCGACTTGGCGGCAAGGTGATCGGCTTCGCTGGCGCCCAGCTCGCTTCCGTGACCAAGGGTGAAACCATTTCGGACACTCTGAAAACCGTGTCCAACTACGTAGACGTGGTAGCGATCCGCCACCCGAAGGAAGGCGCTGCTCTTGTGGCGTCCCGCGCGGCTTCCGTACCGGTCATCAATGCCGGCGACGGTGGACACATGCACCCCACGCAGACCTTGGCCGATTTGGCGACGCTGCAGTCGCGCTTCGGTCGCGTGAACAATCTGACCGTCGGTCTGTGCGGCGATCTTACCTTCGGTCGTACCGTGCACTCCCTGATCGAAACCCTGTGCCGTTTCGGCAATGTGAACTTCGTGTTGGTCAGCCCGGACGAGCTCAAGACCCCCCAGTACGTGCTCGACCGTATCAACGCCACCGACTCCTGCTCTTACACGGAAGTCAAGGATCTCGTTTCCGTGATCGGCGATCTCGACGTGCTGTACATGACCCGCGTGCAGAAGGAACGATTCTTCAACGAAGACGACTATCTGCGACTGCGCGACACTTACATTCTCGACGAAGCCAAGATGGCTTACGCCAAAAAAGACATGGCTGTGCTGCACCCGTTGCCGCGAGTCAACGAAATTGCCGTTGAAGTGGATGACGACCCACGCGCCGCCTACTTCGAACAGGTCAAGAACGGCATGCTCATGCGCATGGCATTGGAAAGCTCGGTGGTTGGAGACGAACTGCCGGGATACGAACCGCTTGAATCCAAGGAGGTTGCGGCCTGATGGAAGTCACCAGCATTCAGAATGGCATCATCATCGACCATGTGCCTGCCGGCACCGCGCTCAAAGTGCTCGAATACCTGAAAATTGATCCGGCTAAGACCAAGCTCGCGCTGATCATGAACACCGACAGCCACATGTTCGGCACCAAAGACATCATCAAGATCGAAAGTGAAGAGGAAGCCGAAACCATCGACCTTGACGTGCTTGGCCTTGTGGCACGCACCGCAACCGTCGGCATTGTGCGCGGCGGTAAAATCGTAGAGAAAAAGCAGCCTACACTGCCGGAACATGTGGTCAATATCATCAAATGCGTGAACCCGCGCTGCGTGACTACCACCGAGCCGGCCGTGCAGATGTTCCACCTGGTGCACTCCGACCGTCAGGAATACCGCTGCGACTACTGCGACGAGGAAGCGAAGTTCTGATCCATGACCCTCACCCTTCACGACATCAAGGTTTGGAACACCGGCGAAGTCATCGACCTGATCGTCCCATCCGACACTGATGAAACGGTGGACGCTTCGTCCATGACCATCGCCCCGGGATTCGAAGATCCCCACGTCCACTTCCGCGATCCGGGCCAGACCTACAAGGAATCCATGGTTTCCGGCTGCGCGGCCGCCGCCTCTGGCGGATACACGAACGTGCTCATTATGCCGAACACCGTTCCCGCTATGGATGGCGTGAAGGTGACGGCGGGGGAACCGGGCGCCAGCGAAGTGCTCGATGCCGGTTTCGACACGGTCATCGACTATTTGCAGCATTACGAACAAGCCCATGATGTGACCTTGCCGGTGCGTTATGACCTGTGCGTATGCGCTTCCAAAGGGCGTGTAGGCAAGGAGGCGACCGATGTGGCCGACTGGATCGGTTACCTACCTGAACACGATGACGGCAACAAGGACGCTTACCAGCTGTGTCACCCGGTGACTGCCATCAGCGATGACGGTTCCGCGGTAACACCGGAAATCCTCGGCCAAGTGTTCGACAACGTCAAGGAATCAGGTTTGTACCTGATCGAGCATTGCGAACACCACGACACCGGGGCGGTCAACGAAGGTCCCGTATCACGAGAACTGGGCGTACCCGGCATTCCCGAAGATACCGAACTGAAGATTGTCGAACGGGATATCGAGATGGCGCGCAAAACCGGCGTGCACGTGCACTTCCAGCATGTCAGCACTGCGATTTCCTTCGACGCGATTCGCAAGGCCAAAGCTGAAGGATTACCGATCACGTGCGAAACCGCACCGCACTACGTTGCATTGTGCGATGAAGCGTTGCTGAAATACGGCACGCTCGCCAAGATGAATCCGCCGTTGCGCTCCGAAGAGGATCGCAAGGCAACCATCGCAGCCGTAGCTGACGGCACCGTCGATCTGCTGGCCACCGACCATGCACCGCACACCATGGAAGAGAAGGACCTTGGTTTCCTCGATGCTCCGAACGGCATCATTGGTCTTGAATGCGCGTATGGCGTATGCCACAAGATTCTTGTGGACGGCGGCTTTATCTCCGACGAACGCTTGATTGAACTCATGTCGACTGCGCCAGCAGAACTTATGGGTCACATCAAGGCCGACATCACAGCGTTGCTTGACGAATACGCAGACGCCGTCCCCGGAGACGACGACACCAAACGTGTGCTGGACCTCGGCAAGGTTCCTGCAGAAGACCGCGCGGATCTGGTAGTGCTCAACATCGACGAGAAATGGACCGTGGATCCCGAACGCTTCCATTCCTCGGCTCGTAACACCCCATTCGGCGGATGGCAGGTCACCGGCCGGCCGCTCGCCACCATCATCGGTTCGAAACTGGTCTTCAGCCGTATTAACAAGGAGGATTGATGGATCACCTGATCGAAGCAATCGAAGTCAAGCAGAATCCAAGCGTTGTAGGACTTGACCCGACCGAAGCGCTCGTGCCAGCGCAAATCGTGGCCAGCTTCGCCGAGGAGATCAGCGAGCAGGTTGAAGATCCGGCGGAAGCACCTGCCATGCAGCTTTCCGTGGCCTTCTTCGAATTCAACCGCGCCATCATCGACGCCGTCGCAGACATCGTTCCCGCGGTCAAACCGCAGATCGCCATGTATGAGGCACTCGGTCCGGCAGGCATCGACGCTTACACCATGACCTGCGAATACGCCAAGCAGAGGGGATTGTATGTGCTCGGCGACGTCAAGCGTGGAGACATCGGCTCCACTGCAGCCGCATATGCTCATCACCTCAGCGGTGTAGGATTGGACGACACCGCCTACGATCCATGGCATGAGGATGCGGTGACCGTGAACCCATACCTCGGCACCGATGGCATCACACCGTTCGTCGACGCCGCCACCGCCAACGACAAAGACATCTTCGTGCTCGTGCGCACCTCCAACCCATCCAGCAGCGAACTGCAGGAACTTGAACTCGCCTCCGGCGAACGCGTATACGAGCATGTTGCCGATCTGGTGGAAGGTTGGGGTGCCGAAACCATTGGCAAGAACGGCTATTCGCACGTTGGCGCGGTGGTCGGAGCCACCCACCCGGAGGAAGGCAAGGCATTGCGTGCGCGCATGCCGCACACATTCTTCCTGGTGCCGGGCTACGGTGCCCAGGGCGGTACCGCACAGGGCGTGGCTGGCATGTTCGACCGCGACGGCATGGGCGCTCTCGTCAACTCGTCCCGAGGCATTATCGGAGCATGGAAGAAGTCCGGCAAGTATTCCGAATCCATGAGTGCCGACGATGCTTTGGATCTGGTCGCCGAATCGGCACGTGAAGCAGCCAAAGACATGCGTGACAATCTGCGTGCGGTCCTGCCGTGACCTGCCGACTGGCCAACTGTTCAATCTGAAAACAACCATCAAACCATCGAACGTAACAGAGAGGGAGTTCATGACCACCGCAACAACGTTCGTTCCGACCGTTGCCGAGGCGACTGCGGCAGGCTTTTTTCCGAGCCGGCATGAAGTCGAGGTCGTTGACAATCGGGAACTGACCGACGGCGTGTACCGTTTGACGTTCCGTGACGAATACATCGCCAGCCATGCAAGGCCAGCACAATTCGTTGACGTATATTCCAACGATCCAAGCAAGCTGATGCCGCGTCCGTTCGGCGTTTGCGAAATCGATGGCGACGAAGTCAGCCTCATGTTCGCCGTGGTAGGCAAGGGCACCGCCGAATTCGCGCAGCTGAAGCCGGGAGACACCATTCGTGTAATGGGTCCGCTTGGCAATTCGTTCAAAACCAAGGAGCCGGCCAATTATGTGCTGGTGGCTGGTGGCCTTGGTGTGCCTCCGCTCGTGCATGCGGCGCAGCATATTGCCGGCGTCGAAGGCGCGGTCAGCACCGCGGTGTTCGGCTACCGTAATGTGCATTTCGGCGACGAATATGTGAGCAAGTATGCCGACAAGGTGTACAGCATCGACGAGAGCGAAGGCAATGTGATTACCCTGCTCGACCGTATCGAAGACGAGCTGCTCGGTGGCGAGCTTAAGCCGGTGATTCTGACCTGCGGACCTCTACCGATGATGAAAGCCGTGGCCGCATGGGCCGCGAAGCGTGACATGGCATGCCAACTGAGTTTGGAACAGCGCATGGGCTGTGGTTATGGCACTTGCGTGCTGTGCACGGTCGACACGTTGGACGGACGTTTGAAGGTCTGCTCCGACGGTCCGGTCTTTACTCGCGAACGTTTGGGATGGGGTGAATGAGATGATCGACGATACCCAGCATGAGAACCTGTACGGTTCGTACGAATGGAAGCATCCCACGCAGGTGGCGGGCGTGCCGTGGAAGAATCCGGTCGCCACGGCTTCCGGCACCTTCCAGTATGCGGCGGTCCGCTGGTTCTACGACGTGAGCCAACTGGGCGCGGTCACCACCAAGGGTGTCTCCCCGGTGCCATGGGAAGGCAATCCTGGCATCCGTACCGCTGAAGGCCCATCCAGCAACATCAACGCGGTCGGCTTGCAGAACCCGGGCGTGGACCATTATTTGGAAGACGACCTGCCCAAGCTCAAGGCCATCAACGCCACGGTCATCGCCAATGTGGCCGGCCACTGTGACGACGACTATGTCGAAGTCGTGTCTAAGCTGAACGATTCGCCGGCCGACATGCTGGAAATCAACGTGAGCTGCCCGAACGTGTCCGCCGGAGGTATGAGCGTCGGCACCGATCCGGTGGCATTGAGCCGTCTGATCACCCGACTGCGTAAGCTCACCGACAAGAAGATGATTGTCAAGCTCACGCCGAACGTCACCGACATCACCGTGCCTGCCCGCGCGGCCGTGGAAAGCGGCGCCGACGCGCTGAGCATGATCAACACACTGCTTGGCATGCGCATCAACATTCGCACTGGAGAGCCGATCATCGACCATGTGACCGGCGGCGTTTCCGGACCGGCCGTGCTGCCGATGGGACTCGTGGCCGTGTGGAAGACCCGCTCCGCATTACCGAACACTCCGATCATCGGCATCGGCGGCATCGATTCCGGTGAGAAGGCGCTCGAATACCTGTATGCCGGAGCGAACGCCGTGGAAGTCGGCGCGGCCGCACTGTTCGAACCGACCGCACCATTGCGCGTGGCCCGCGAACTCGACGACCTACTCGACGCACGCCCCGAACTCGCAGACAAGCTCGCCAAGGGCGAAACTTGGCGCTGACCTCGATTATTCATCAAAGGAGCATGACATGACTGAATCCCTCGATCACCGTTTTACCAAGTTCCTGCTGGAAGCACAGGCACTGAAATTCGGCGAGTTCACGCTGAAGTCCGGTCGCAAGTCGCCGTATTTCATCAATGCGGGCGCATTCAACGACGGCCGTAAGATCGCCACACTCGGCGCATTCTATGCGGAGAAGATCGCGGCAGAAATCGAAGCAGGCAATCTGCCGGACGACATCGACACCATTTTCGGCCCTGCCTACAAGGGCATTCCGCTGGGCGTCTCCACCGCAATCGCTCTGACTTCCGACCACGGTATGGAAGTCGGCTACACCTTCGACCGCAAGGAGAAGAAGGATCATGGCGACGGCGGCATGATGGTCGGTACCCAGCTGACCGACGGTATGAAGGTGCTGCTCGTCGACGATGTGATGACCGCAGGCACCGCAGTACGCGAGGTCATTCCCAAGCTCAAAGCCGAAGCGAATGTGGAGGTCGTTGGCTTGGTACTTTCCGTGGATCGTATGGAAAAGACCAAGGATTCCGACACGTCCGCGGTGAAGGCAGTCGAAGCAGAGTTCGGCTTCCCGGTGTTCGCCATCGCCAATGTGCGTGAGATCTTCGAAGCCGGCCAGCATATTGAAACCGCTGACGGCACCGCGTACGTGACCGACGAGATCAAGGCCGCTGCCGACGCCTATCTGAAGCAGTATGGCGCCTGAATTCCATAGGTGAACCGTATAGGATCCTATAGTCGCACATGTAAAAAAGTGCCTCGCACCAATCGAAAGCATCGGTGCGAGGCACTTTTCACATCTCATAGCAGAGTGCATCCAGTCGATGAGTGCACTCAGTCGATCAGGTTATATCCATGGTCGGCCACCACCGACTTGAGCTTCTCCAAATAGTTTTCCGCGGCCTTCGACAGCTTCGCACGCTCGTTCGTGATCCAGCCGACCAGCATGGTCTCATCGGTGTCAAGCGGCACGGTCACGATTTTCTCATTGTTGAGATCGCCGTTATCGATGCCGGTGCACACGGTATAGCCGTTCAGACCGATGATGAAGTTCAGAATCGTCGCACGGTCGGTCACGTTGATCTGCTTGGGAGAGTATTCCGGCCAGACCGCCTCTTCGGCGAAGAAGAAGCTGCCCTCCTCGCCCTGCTCGTACTGGATGAACGGGAACGGCTTCAAGTCGTCCATCGTGACTTTCTTCTTGCCGGCCAGCGGATTGTTGCGCGAAATGAACACATGCAACGGGGCACGGAACAGTGGATGGAATTCCAAATGCTTTTCGCGCAACATCTTGCCGATCACGTCTTTGTTGAAATCGGACAGATAGATGATGCCGATTTCGGAAAGCATGTTCGTCACTTGGTTGATGATGTCTTTGGTGCGCGTCTCACGAATGGTGAACTCGTATTCGTCGGATTTGATGGAGTTGATCATTTCCACGAACGCTTCGACGGCGAACATGTAATGCTGTGTGGACACGGAGCACAGCTGCTTGCGTGGCTTCGCGTTCTTGTAACGTTCTTCGAGCAGCGACGCCTGATCGAGCACCTGGCGAGCATAGGTGAGGAATTCCGCTCCGTCCACGGTCAAGGCGATGCCTTGTGACGAGCGGGTGAAGATCTCGATGCCAAGCTCGTTCTCGAGTTCTTTCACAGATGAGCTCAACGCGGGTTGTGACACGTACAGTTCGTGCGAGGCTTCGTTCATGGAACCGCATTCCACGATTTTCACAATATATTTCAGCTGAAGAAGAGTCATAAACTCAGGTTAGAGCCATGTGCTGACTGTGGGGGAGTGCTTATACCCTCTTGTCTGGATAGTGGACTATCGATCGCGCAGATCGAGGATGCGAAAGCTTGAGGAGGCCCGCACACAGTTGGAAACTATCAAAGCCGTGCTCGACAAAACCGGTCAGATATTCGCCCAATGGAGGCAGGTCGGCTTGACGGGTCAGGCTTACAAGCAAAAGAGTGTCCCTATCGGAGTGCTCCGTATCGACATACAAGCAACAAAAAGGGATTGCCCGGTCTTCTACGCACCAGGCAATCCCGTTCGTAAAACCTACTACAGTTTGGTCTACTGGTACAGATGGCCGCCCTGCTCGCGGAAGCGCTCGCTCATGGCCTGCATACCGGCAGCGATGGTTTGCGCGTCGGCGACGAGCTTTTCCTGTGCTTCGGCATTACCGAATTTTTTGCGGATGTTTTGGCTGATGGCCATGGAACAGAACTTCGGACCGCACATCGAACAGAAATGCGCCATTTTCGCAGGCTCGGCCGGCAAAGTATCATCATGGAACGCGATGGCGGTGTCCGGATCGTAGCTCAGGTTGAACTGGTCGAGCCAACGGAATTCGAAACGTGCCTTGCTCATGGCATTGTCGCGGTCGATGGCATGCGGATGATGCTTGGCGATATCAGCCGCATGGCAGGCGATCTTGTATGCAATCACACCTTGCTTCACATCGTCCTTATTCGGCAACCCAAGATGTTCCTTCGGCGTCACATAACACAGCATGGCAGTACCATAGCGGGCGATTTCCACGCCGCCGATCGCCGACGTGATGTGGTCGTAGCCGGGAGCGGTGTCAGTGGTGAGCGGTCCAAGCGTATAGAACGGCGCGTCCTTGCAGATCGCCTTTTCCATTTCGATGTTCATGCGCACGGTGTCGAACGGAATATGGCCGGGTCCTTCGATCATTACCTGCACGTCGTGTTCCCATGCGCGCTGGGTAAGCTCGCCCAAAGTCATCAGTTCGGCGAACTGTGCCGCATCGTTCGCATCGGCAAGCGATCCCGGACGAAGTCCATCACCCAGTGAGAACGCCACATCGTACTTGGCGAAGATCTCGCACAATTCATCGAAATGCGTATACAGGAAGCTTTCCTGATGATGCTGCAAACACCATTCAGCCATGATCGAACCGCCACGCGAAACGATGCCTGTCATACGGTTCGCCGTCAACGGCACGAAACGCAGCAGCACACCGGCATGAATCGTCATATAATCCACGCCCTGTTCGCACTGTTCGATCACCGTGTCGCGGAACAGTTCCCAGCTGAGCTTGGACGCATCATCCTCCACCTTTTCGAGCGCCTGATACATTGGCACGGTGCCAATCGGTACGGGGGAGTTGCGCAAAATCCATTCACGAGTGGTGTGAATGTCGTTGCCGGTAGACAGATCCATCACAGTGTCGGCACCCCATTTGGTGGCCCACGTGAGCTTCTCCACCTCCTCGTCAATAGACGAAGTGACCGCCGAATTACCCATATTGGCGTTGAGCTTGGTGAGGAACTTCGAGCCGATGATCATGGGCTCAGCTTCGGGATGGTTGATATTGCAAGGCATGACGGCACGTCCTGCGGCCAGTTCGCTGCGCACCAATTCCACGCTGCAATGTTCGCGTTCCGCCACATAGCGCATTTCCGGCGTGATGATGTTGTGACGCGCGTACCACATTTGCGTCACCGGATGATCCTTGGCCTTCATCGGCTTATGCTGGCGGCCGCGCCATTCCTTGGAAGCCTTGCCACGTTTGATGGCGCGTTTGCCGTCATCTTCCAAATTACGGCGACGTCCTTCATATTCCTCGACGTCTCCACGGTCAAGAATCCAGTCCAAACGTAGGGGAGCGAGACCTTCCTTCGGATCGCATTTCGGGCCTTCGGTGTTGTAATCCTTGAATGGTGCGTTCGGTCCGACGCCAGGAGTGTCAGACAGTTTGATTTCGGTGTACGGCACTTGCAGATCGTAGGAACCGAATTCGTTTTCGAAATGTACCGGCGTGGTTTTACGAATATGTGCTTTGTCTCGCTGCTTGGAATCGCGTGCGGCAATGTCGACGCGCTGTTGCTTGGCGAGCTTGGATGCGGCCTTGGCTTCCTTCGCATTGGTGAACTTCTTTTCGCCGGATGCGCCGTCGGCTATGTTGTCAGGGTTGATTTCCGCTGTTTTCTGGGCTTCCATGCGCGGTGCGTACCCGTGCTTTGTATCGCCACGTATGGCTTTCCAGCGCGCTACCATATTGTGGGTTGCGGCTTCCGGATCATCGGCTCCTGCAATCGCGGACACCACGAACCAGCCTGCCGCCTTTGAATGTGCCAGCATCTCCATATCATCTGCGGTCACGCCACCGCCTACCACTACCGGAAAACCACTGGCTGAACAAATGGTGTTGATCTGCTCTTCGTCAAGCGTGCGACCGGAACCGTCATTGCCGCCTACGGACGCTTCCGGCTTGGTGACGGAAACATGCAACGGTGCCGCACCGATATAGTCGATGCAGCCGTCGGGCAATTCGTTGATGAGTTTGACCAGGCTTTCCGTTTCCGCCGACAATCCCACGATGGCATCTTCGCCAAGCAGTGCACGGGCTTCGCGTGGTTCCATATCGGTCTGTCCGATGTGCACGCCGTCGACCTTGATGCCTTTGCTGCGGGCCTGCCAGACCACGTCCACACGGTCATCGATTACGAATGCCACGGAATCCGACTTATTGTTGTCTTCGATGATTTGCGCGATATCACGCGCCATGTCGGTAAGATCCTTCGCATCAGCGTCTTTGGCACGAAGTTGGATGAAGCTTGCGCCCCCGCGCAACGCATCATCGACAACGTCGGTGATCGGTCGGCCTTTGCAATCCTGTGGTCCTACCACAAGATAGGCACTCAGGTCGAAGCTGTCTCGCATCGACGCATATGGATAATTGTTCATGATTCCCCCTTGATTATGCTGTTTTGGGTTGGGAAAAATTGATTTCGTCAATAAATGGGTATACTGACACGCCCGTATTCTTGGATACACGGGATAGAAAACGAAATTACGATCGATGATTTCGCGATGCAGGCTGTTTGGTCGACGCGCCTGTTGCGTTGACTCTTACGGATGTCAATTGACGCTGACAATGCGTGTGTGCTGTGGCACTCATTCTCCGCTCCCTACGATGGTGTTAACCAACAGGTTCAAAGGGTCAGGCACTCGCCTATCTCAGCTCCGTTGGGGAGCCCCCCTGCTTTATGTATTGGCTATGAATCTACGCCCTGCACTGGACGTAACTTTTATCGAAGCCCGCAGGAGAGTTAGGACAGTCGTCCCTTTCGCATGCATCGCCTTCATTCGTGTCACACCCCGCCGCGAAGCTCACAGCGAAACTCTCCTTGCAGGCCAAGCTATACTTCAATTCAATGCATTGCGTGTGAAAGGGAATGACTACATGTTGGAAACGGAACGGCTGACATTGAGGACTTGGGCGGAAACAGATGCGGAAAGCTTGTACGCCTACGCGAAAGATCCGGATATCGGGCCTATCGCGGGCTGGCCCGCACACCGATCGAAAGAAGAAAGTCTCAATACGATTCGTCATGTGCTCAATGGCAAGGAATGCTACGCGATTTGCGAGCGCGGCAGCAATAGCCCCATTGGTTCGATTGAGTTAAAGCTTAATGGTCATACGGATATGACGGATCGTGATGATGAGTGTGAGTTGGGTTACTGGTTGGGCAAGCCTTTCTGGGGGAGGGGTTATATGCCGGAGGCGGCCAGGGAGATTATCCGTCATGGTTTTGTTGATCTTGGTATGAGTGTGATTTGGTGCGGCTATTATGACGGCAATCTGAAGTCGAAGCGGGTGCAGGAGAAGGTTGGTTTTGTCTATCATCACACGTGTGATGAGGTTCCGGTGCCTCTTATGCATGAGGTGCGTGTCGGGCACGTGAATATTCTTACCAAATCACGCTGGCAAACTTTGGCTGCCCGCTGATTGTGCCAGAAGCCAAGGTTGCAACAGGCAAACTGGGTGATGTTTCAATGTGGTGAAAGGGCGTTCAATACGGCGGCATGCTCGACACTCGGTACTCACTGAACAAGCCGATCTGCAAATGGTCGTATCAGGCATACGCGAACTATCATTTGCCGACCAAAAGCACCTGTTCCTCATGAGATGCAGCCAGGGAGGCATGGTTAGTGCCATGGAAGTCGCCGACCATTCGCACGACTATGCCGACACCTTCATCGCAATACGATGGTGCTCGCCTAAAATGCTTTGGAAGGGTCTTGGTTGGCGTCGAACGGATGCTGGTCAAGACCCTTTAGAGCTTCATGATGTTTTCTTCGATGCGACGGATGACGTCAATGAAAGCCTTATCGTTTTGCCCGGTTGGATCTGGCAGATTCCAATTATCGTCGAAAGCCTTGCCGATATAGGGGCATTCCACGTCGCAGCCCATGGAAATCGCGATATCAGGTTTTGGAATATCCGAAATCAGTTTGGAGTATTGCGTTTTCTCCATGTCGATGCCGTAAAGCTCTTTCATGAGTCGTACGGCATCCTGATTGATCTGCGGCTTGGTTTCCACACCTGCGGAATAAAAATCAAAATCGGTTCCGTGTAAATGCTTTCCCAACGCTTCGGCAATCTGGCTGCGGCATGAATTATGCACGCAAATAAAAGCCGCTTTTCTCATAGCTTCCCCTGTCTGCGATGTTATGATTTCACGATTGACGTTCCGTATTATATGTTTCGCCCAATGCTCTGCGTCCACATCATCGAATAACACAATGCCCGGTGCGACCATGGCATAAGCTTGTCGTACCGGGCATTGGCTTGGATTATTCGCCCCAGACTTCTTCGGCGATGGACCTTACGAGTGCGATCTTAGTCCACTGCTGCTCCTCAGTGAGCTTGTTGCCTTCCTCGGTGGAGGCAAAACCGCATTGGGTGGACAGGCACAGACGCTCCAACGGCACATACTGGGCCGCTTCGTAGATGCGAGCCTTGATTGTTTCCGGATTTTCAAGTTCTGGCCTCTTGGAGGTGACGAGGCCAAGCACAACCTGCTTATCGTCGGAAACCTCAGCCAGTGGTGCGAAGTCACCGGAACGGTCGTCGTCGAACTCCAGATAGTAGGCGTCCACGTTCTCTTCGCCGAATAGCTTGGCTGCGACCGGAGCGTAACCGCCGGATGACAGCCATGTGGAATGGAAGTTACCGCGGCAGATATGAGTGTTGATCACCAGGTCGTCAGGCTGATCAGCGATCACCGCGTTAATCACGTCGAGATTCTCCTTCGACTATTGACTTGCGATTAACAATCAAAACGACAAAACCAACAGTATGCTACCCCACCACCCACGAACGCGACGCATTCCATCCGCCTGGTTGACAACGTACTTCCGTCCATCCGCAGCAGAGTTTTCAATGCTGAAATAAAAAAGAATGACGCTGCATGGCGTTCCGATATTGGCAGACGCGCATTCAATGATTGTGCAGAGAATCGCGAAAGGCACGCGGAATCACGGCATGAGTTGCGTTGTGTTCGTATATAATCGCAACAGACATGAACGACTGCAAGGAGGCTGCCATGACTGTGCCGCAACGAGTGCTTGACACCATGAATTCCGGGCTGATCTACACCTGCGATGACGAAGAGATGATCAAAGCGCAGAAGGAACAGATGGAACTGCTGTACGACTTCAACGCAACCCGCCCCAGCCAAATGACGCAACGCAACGAAATCGCACGCCAACTGCTTGGCGAATTCGGCGAGGAAGCCTATATCGAACCGCCGTTGCATGCCAATTGGGGATGCAACACGTATTTCAGTGCGCACGCTTACGCCAATTTCAACCTCACGTTGGTTGATGATGGTGAAGTGCATATCGGCGAACATACCATGATCGGCCCGAACTGCACTATCGTTACCACCGGCCATCCGATTCGTCCTGACCTGCGCGAGAAGGTCACACAGTATTCGATGCCGGTCGTCATCGGCCGTAATGTGTGGTTGGGTGCCAACGTTACCGTGCTTCCCGGCGTCACCATTGGCGACAATTCGGTGATTGGCGCATGCTCGCTGGTTACCAAAGACATTCCCGCTAATGTGGTCGCATTCGGACAGCCATGCAAGGTGTATCGCGAAATCGGCGAACATGATGACGTCTACTATTGGCGTGACCGCATGATCAACCCGCCCTACGACCAGAAGCAGTAAAACAAATCACTATCGACCAACCGTTAAAACAGGTCGAATCATCGTGAACTAGTCGTTATGACAGATCCACGATTCCATAATTTGCGACTGTCAAGCGAGATGCCGGGCGCACCATTGCTCCACCACACGGGCAAGGCGCACTTTTTTGAAAACTCAGTCCTAGCTGCTCCAATCAATCATGCTTCCCACCATAACGCGCGAAACGTAACGCATACATGTCCGCGGTAGATAGTTAGATAATTATCTAAATAAGAAAACATTTAAACATTGTAAAGTGAAGGAGGAATGCATGGCGGGAGAGGGATTCAAGGCGCTCTCCGATCCCACGCGACGGCGCATTTTGGAATTACTGCGCGAATGTGACATGACGGCTGGTGAACTCGCGGAACAATTCAACATGAGCAAACCGTCGATCAGCCACCATCTGACCACGTTGAAAACCGCGGGACTGGTAACCGACGAACGGCACGGGCAGAACATCATCTACAGTCTCAACACCACGGTGATGCAGGATCTGATCGGATGGTTCATGGGATTCATGGACAGCGACGGAAACGTCAATCAAGCGAATGATCAAACAGGCAATAAATAAAGGAGGGTCTTATGCGCGGGAACAACTTGAACGATTCCAAAAAAGCTTTCGATAACAACATCAACAATGCCGAAGACAAGAACAAGACTGATTCGAGGGAGAAGATCGCTCCGATCGGACGCAATCTGTGCATTACGCTCGTTGCACTGTGTGTAGTCAACATCATCGCACATCTTGCTTGTTACAGTCGGCTTCCCGAAAACGTGCCGATTCACTGGGGTGCCGATGGTTCGGTCAATGGCTACGGTCCGCGTGTCGTAACGTTGATTCTTGATGTATTGCCGTTGCTCTGCTTGGGACTTTTCCTCGTCATTCCGAAGATGGATCCCAAGGGAGAAAACTACATGAAGTCCAGCGGACTGTATCGTGGATTTGTCATTGCGTTCACGCTCATCATGTGCGGTGTCACATGGTTCACCGAAGCCACCGCATTCGGTGTGATCCCGGCTACTGGTGGTCCTGTTGGACTTATCGTCAGCGTGGTGCTGGGAGCGCTGTTCGTCGGCTTAGGCAATTACCTTCCGCGCATGCGCCAGAATTACACTTTCGGCATCAGAACGCCTTGGGCTTTGGCTGATGAGAACAATTGGAAGCGTACGCAGCGTGTAGGTGGCATCTCTTTCATGGTGTTGGGAGTGTTATTGGTCGTAGCGGGCGTTGTCAGCTCTGTCGTGCCTGTGGACGACATGCTCATGGCTGCAATTATTGTGACGATAGCGGTTGGCGCAGCGCTCGTTCCTTATGCGTACAGCTACCTGTTGTTCCGCCGCAGCCGGAATTCGCAGTGATGTTAAAGCAACTGGGACGCTGACGCTCCGACACAACCAGTCGATATGCAACGTTGACAAACACCGTTGGCAATCTGGAAAAGTTTAATGAACGGACTCAGGAGAACCAATTGCAAACAGTGAAGGAATCGAATCTGAATTTCTTCAGTCCAATGGTCGAGGGCGGTTCACATGCGTGCGATCCGCCCTCTTTGCTAATTCAAATGTTCGTTTTGAAAAAAGTCAGAAATCCATGCCTAAAGATTTCAGATCGCGGCGAGCCTGATCGGCGTTAGTGAAGTGGAACGCATACATACCCACGGCCTGTGCGCCAGTGACGTTCTTCGCGGTGTCGTCGAAGAACACGCTGGATTCCGGCTTAAGATTGAAACGGTTCAGCGCCAGTTCGTAGATGTCGGCATTCGGCTTGTGCATCTTTTCCACGCCAGACACGATCGTGCCCTGCAGCAGCTCGCCCAGCTGGGGGAAACGCTCGAAGGCGAAATGGAACGTCTCATGCGACCAATTCGTCAACCCCCACACGCCGTAGCCTGCAGCCTTTAAATCACGCAGCAGCTGTTCCATATTCGGAATCATGCGGGGGAGCGCATCGCCATAGCGTTCGATGTAATCGCGGAAGATTTCAGCGATCTCCTCACCCTGCTCGCGTACCACGTCGGGATAAATGTCTTCGAAATCTTCGCCATGGTCCATGCGATCCTCATAATCGTAAAAACCGCACGGATCATTATCCGCGCAAATACGGTCCACAACTACTTGGGGGTACCTGCCTTCAAGGCATGCGCGCGTCTGCCAGTCTATGAGCACGCCGCAAAAATCAAAGACCACATCGGTGACGTTGGCACTGGGGGAGGTCATGAAAATCCTTCCTGCAAAAATATGGATCGGCAACGTCAGTGTAGCGCAAAGTCATCGACGTTGGGGCTGGTGTTCAGTAAATTTGTTACACAATTAAAGTAATTGTAAAAATGCGGGCTGAATACTGTCGATAATATCGCTGGCGATGATTGGATGGCCGATTTCTCCGAAATGCTGCTTTTTGGAATGACCGTAGATTTGCGGACGATGCCATCCGCGCTGTTCGGATTGCGATGCGATTGCTCCCGCAAGACCATGCATGTAGGCGCCGGCAGCCACGACCTCGGGAACCAATGCCGGATCCTCAGCAAGCATGTCGTCCTGCTGCGCGAGCAGGGCTCCCAACATGCCGGCGAGCACGTCACCCGATCCTGCGGTAGACATCCATGCCGGTGCGCGACCGGAAAGAATCACACGCTCATTACTCTCGCCATCAGCGCCCACCACCATGGTCACCGCGCCCTTCAGCAACACGGTCGCACCGGTCAGCTCACGGAGTTTGCGGGCGCAGGCAAGCGGCTGCGCCCGCACCTCGTCGACACCGACTTCGTTTTTGCCCAGCCGAGTCAGCATGCGGGCCAGCTCTCCGGCGTGCGGGGTGACGACCACCTGAGGCGGCACCTTATCTGGTAGTAAATCCAAGGCTCCGGCGTCCACCACGATTGGTGGCATATCCAGTGCGCTCGCATGCCTGGCGTCGGCATCGTCGCCAAGGTCGGTTTCTTGCGGCAGTGCATAGTGCTTCAGCAGCGCGGCTATGGTTTCGCGCTGGAAGTCGGAGTCGGACGCTTCGTCATCGCCTGCGGGAACGCCGGAGCCAACCACCCACGATTGGACGCGTCCCTTGCCGATCACCGCCTCAGGCAACGAGGAAAGCACCATATCCTGCGTGCGTTGTGGTCCAAGATAACGCACCATGCCTGTGTTGGTTCGTGCGGCGGCAGCGGAAGACAACACGGCTGCACCTGGGTAACGTGCGGAACCTGTCACTAAGCCGACCACTCCACGTGAATATTTGCCGTCCGAAAGCTGCGGCAGACGGATCGAATCCGTTACGAAATCGCCATCCGTCATTTCGGTCGCGGGAACGCAATCATCGATATCGAAGCCGAAATCGACCAAAGTGAGGTGTCCGCATGCATACGAGGCGGGCGGCACCATCGCGCACGGCTTCATCGCGCCGAACGTCACCGTCACGTCTGCCGGAATATACGGTCCCGGCAGCGAGCCGTCATTCACGCCAACGCCGGACGGTGTGTCGATCGCCACGACAAGCGGCAGATCGGAGGAGGGTTCATTGTTCGGTAAGGCGGGCCTGTCGGGTAGTTCGCCATCGAATCCCAAGGAGGATGCGATGGCGCCTGCGATGCCACGCAACGCGCCGCTTATGCCAATGCCGGTCATCGCGTCGATGATCACATGGGAACCTTGGGCGTACTCTACTGCGGCCTGCAGCCGTTCTCCGGCTTCCCCTGCGGAGAAGCCCGTGGTGCATCCGGGGATTTCGGCGGCGGGGTCGAGTGCGAGAACGCGGCCTCCGGCGTGCGCGAACGCGCTGAAAGCCTCCTCGTGCAGGGAGCGGCCCACGGCGATCGCAGTAACGTGCGCGCCTTCGTTCGCTAATTCCGCGCCGACGTACAGGCCGTCGCCGCCATTGTCTCCTGCGCCCACAAGCAGGGTCACGCGCGCATCTTCGATGGTAAGACCCTCGTCGTCGAGCAGCGTCATGGTCACGTGGGCCGCTGCCGAGGCGGCCATGCGCATCAGCGGCACGCCATCGTCTAGCAGCGGACGTTCCATGTCGCGCACGGTATCGGAGTCGTAGGCACTATACAGCAGTGTTTGCAAACGGTCGGCGTCGTCGGCGATGTTCATAACGTTCCCTTCCTCGTCGTTTATGAGCAACAATCCCTACTGTAGTCGTAATATTGGGAGTCAAGGATTTTTCGGCGTGGAATGGAGACCAAAATGGCATATATCGAAATGCGGCACAGTTACAAGCGTTACCAAATGGGTTCTACCACCATCACCGCGAACGATGATGTGAGCTTCGGCATTGAAAAGGGCGAACTGGCCATCATTCTGGGCGCGTCGGGCGCGGGCAAGTCGACGGTACTCAACATTCTGGGCGGCATGGACACGAATTCCGAAGGCAGCGTGGTCATCGACGGACGCGACATTTCCAACTACTCTCCGAAACAGTTGACGGCCTACCGTAGAACGGACATCGGTTTCGTGTTCCAGTTCTACAATCTAGTGGCGAATTTGACCGCGAAGGAAAACGTTGAACTCGCCTCGCAGATCGTTTCCGACGCGCAGGATGCCGTCAAAGTGTTGGAAGACGTCGGTCTCGGCGATCGTGTCGACAATTTTCCCGCGCAGCTTTCCGGCGGTGAACAGCAGCGCGTGGCCATCGCCCGAGCCGTTGCGAAGAATCCGAAGATCCTGCTGTGCGACGAGCCGACAGGCGCGTTGGACTACAACACCGGCAAGCAGGTGCTGCAGATTCTGCAGGACATGAGTCGTAAGAAAGGCGCAACCGTGGTGATCGTGACCCACAATTCGGCGATCGCGCCGATTGCGGACCGTGTGATCCGCATGCATGATGGCAAGGTCACTGCCGTCGATGTCAACGAGCATCCGATGGGCATCGCGGAACTTGAATGGTGATATCGCGACACGCGGTGCGACACTCGATTTGCGAAGACGCGTGAAGCGTGTAGTATATGTGACTTGTGCACGGAAGCAATTCCGTACAGGAAGCACATTCCTGCGTAGCTCAGTTGGCAGAGCATCCGACTGTTAATCGGACGGTCACTGGTTCAAGCCCAGTCGCAGGAGCGCAGTTTTAGGTGTTTTCTGATTTTTTCGGGAAAGACTTTTAAAACGGGAAAGACATTCCTGCGTAGCTCAGTTGGCAGAGCATCCGACTGTTAATCGGACGGTCACTGGTTCAAGCCCAGTCGCAGGAGCCATATGGAAGCCCTTGGAAATCAAGGGCTTCTTTGTTACTCTAATGAGTCAAGCACGTCGTCGATCAGCGTACGCTCGTGCGACCCATCGGCTTTGAGTCGAGGGAAGCGTCGCAAGACGTTGGCGGGACTCGCGCCGGCCGCACGCGCTACATTCGATTTCGATTCGCCATGGGCCAAAGCCGTTTCCGCAAGACGATCCACCAGCGAGTCCGACACCTTGCGAATCTGCTCGGCAACCCACAGCTGCGCCAGCTCGGGGGAGAGAGCGTAATCTTCCTGCAATTCGCTTGATGCTTCCTGCACGGCCGCCCACAGCACCATAAAAGGCTTCTGATAGTAGGTGATCCGATCGTAATCGGACTCGCCTTCCAGCTGCTGCAACGCTTTGCGCTGTGACGTGTTATCGCTCATGCGTTCCATCGTATGTCGCGACATGCCCGGAGACTGTGGATAACTCATCCTCCGACCACAGGGCCGTTTCGGCTGGACAATCCAATCACATACTGTCATGCTGGCAATTCACCGCCGCGCAACGCAACAAATCAACAAAGCGACACAGCAATGCAGCAACGCGAAGGAGCCATCATGAACGAACATGAATATCGTCGACGAATCCAACGGAACAGAATAGTCCAGGAGGAAAAGAAACTCATCCGCCAGCAGTTGCGCCAAATCATGATCGTATGCGCGTTGGCGTGCATCATACTGCTCGTGTGCTGTCTATGGTCGGCTGAACCGACATATGCGAACACGAATTCGGGCGGCACGTCCGAATCCTGCGTAGCCCTGATGCGATGGCCGTTGAACGGCGCGCAGGTAGTTGGCAAGTATGACGCGCCGAAACAACAGTGGCTTCCAGGGCATCGGGGCGTCGACTTGCTCGCCGACCAACAGGAAGCCGTCGTCGCACCTGCAGATGGCGTGATCGCCTTCAGTGGCAGCGTGGGAGGCAAAGCCGTGGTCACCATACGGCATGGAGGCAGCCTTTCCGGACTGACCTCGACGTTCGAACCAGCCAAGACGGAACGCGATGTCGGCGCACATGTTGTGCAAGGGGAGCGTTTCGCGCGTGTGGAGGGCGAATCCGACCATTGCGACGATCATTGCCTGCACTGGGGAATCAAATCGGAAGGACGACAATATACCGATCCGGAAAGCAAAATCCGTACGGTGCGAATCGGATTGAAAGTCCTGTGAAACAGGGGTCGTCAGAACCATCGATTTTGTCCATACGTCGTGGCCTTGCCGAAAAAGTGAAGCTCTCAGGCTATGATGCTGCATGTACGACGATTACGCAGGGGAGAAATGCCATGTACAAGGAATACACGCGGCCTTTGGAACAGCATATTGACACAGACAAAAATATTTTCTCGGTGCTTGAGGAACGAGTGAACCGTACTCCGAACGATTCTTTGGTGGAATACAAGAATGAGCATGGCGAGTGGGCGTCGTTCAGCGCCACCGAGTTCCGAGACAAAGTCATCGCCATCGCCAAAGGCCTGATCGCCCAGGGCATCATGCCTGGTGACTCGGTGTCCATCATCTCTCACACCTGTTGGCAGTGGACTGCGCTCGACGTGGCGATCATGTCGATCGGCGCGCTCACCGTTCCCGTGTACGAGACGAATTCGCCCGCGCAGGTTAAAATGATCTTCAACGACGCCAACGTCAAAATGGCGTTCGCGGAAGATGACGCGCAACGCGACAAGATCGAATCCATCAGAAGCGAATGCTCCAATCTTGGCGACGTCTATGTCATCGGACTTGGCGCGATTGACACGATGATCGAATACGGTCATGCCGTGTCCGACGCCGAATTCCAAGAGCGCGAACATGCGGTCAAAGGCTCGGATCTCGCTACCATCGTGTACACGTCCGGTTCCACAGGCACACCGAAAGGCATTGAGCTCACCCATTCCAATTTCGTATTCATCACCTATTCCGGAATCAACTCCATGCCTGATATCGCGATGAAGCCGAACCGTCGTCTGCTGCTGTTCCTTCCGCTGGCACATGTGTTCGCCCGCTACATGCAGTTCTTCTGCTTCGCCGGCAATGTTTCGCTTGGCCTGTCCGGCAACCTGAAGACGATCCTGGCTGATTTCAAGGCATTCAAGCCGACGTTCATCCTTGCCGTGCCGCGTATCTTCGAAAAGATCTACAATGCGGCGTCGCAGAAGGCCGGCGCCGGCCTCAAAGGACGTATTTTCGCAGGTGCCACACAGACGGCGCGCGATTGGTCGCACGCACAGCAGTCAGGCGAAGGTATTCCGGTTGTCTTGAATCTCAAGCATGCGTTGTACAACAAGCTGGTGTACTCCTCGATCATGGACGTGTTCGGCGGTCATGTGGAATACGCGGTTTCCGGAGGCGCTCCGCTTGATTCATCCATCGCACATTTCTTCAATGGCGTCGGACTGCCGCTGCTGGAAGGCTACGGCATGACCGAAACTTGCGCTCCGTCAAGCGTCAATCCGACCTCCGGATACAAGATTGGCACCATCGGACTGCCGCTGCAGGGCGTGACCATGGGTGTCGACGAGGAAGGCGAACTGTGCATCAGGAGCTCGGCCGTATGCGCCGGCTACCACAACAATCCCGACGTCACCAGGCAGCAGATCGTCGACGGGTGGCTGCATACCGGTGATCTTGGTTCCATCGACGACGAAGGCTTCGTCTCCATCGTCGGACGTAAGAAGGACCTCATCATCACCGCCGGCGGCAAGAACGTCTCCCCATGCGAAATGGAAGCGTCGATCATGACGTCGCCCGTGGTGAGCCAATGCGTGATGATCGGCGACCGCAAGCCGTTCATAGCGGCCATCATTTCGTTGGATCTTGGCGAAACGAACGCATGGCTTGCATCGAAAGGCGCGGAATACGCGGCATCCCTCGAGGAGGCCTCCCGCAATCCGATCGTGCGCGCCGAAGTGGAACGTGCCGTCAACAAAGCCAACGAGCTCGCATCCCGTGCCGAATCAATCCGTAAGTTCGAAATCGTGCCGGACGAGTTCACCGAAGAAAACGGCTTGGTCACGCCGAGCATGAAGGCACGCCGTCAGGCGGTGGTTGACCATTACCGTACGCTGATCGACACCGTCATCTACGTTCCGAAGAACAAGTAAAATGCGATGATCAGCGGTAGGAACGCGCCGGCCTCAACATAAAAAAGATGGCTTCCGTCACAGCGGGTCGACGGAAGCCATCTTTTTCGATCTCTTGTCGATTTCCTATGCCTGATAATCCGGATTACCTTGTTGCCGGTTTATAATCCTGCTTCGGCGAGCGAGATATATCCCGGTTCGATCAGTGTTTTCTTCAGATTGCTGGCGCTGACCGCAAGCGCTTCTTCTTGGATGGTCGGCACTTTCTTGTTTTCCATGGCGACGGATGAGACGAACGTCAGCTTCGCAAGCTTGCCCGACGTGTTAAGCTGCACGCAGGTCTGTGCGATGTCGGATGCCAAGGTCTTGCGATTTTCCAAAGCGGTCATCCACTGTTTGCCGTTCACGATATTCGGTATGGAGCTGACGTAGGCGCCGTAACCGGTGATGATCGGCCATTGCGAGTTCTGCTCGTCAAGGGAATCGCTGGTATCCTCCGTATCGGAATCGCCGTCATCGGATTCAGGCGCCTGCGCAGGATCGGGAACGGACTGTTTTTTCAAGTCTTTCTTGCCGGTGATATTGTCTACGATGCCGGAAATGGTGATGGATGGGTTGATGTCGGCTGCCGAACCGGTGTATCCAAGATCATTGAGCTCTTCGGAAACATAACCGGCCACATAATCATTGCAGGAGATGATACCGTCGATGCGGGTATGACGCGATGTGTCCTTGTCCATGCCAAGACGTTCGGCGAGCGTGGATTTGACCCGCTCGCTTTTCGCCGCATCGAACGCCACAGACACCCAATCGGATTCCGTGCTCGACGAGGTCAGCGTGCCGGACGGGGAAACGACCTTCCCGTCTTTGAAATACGGTCCAAGCACCGACCAAATACCTTTGAACACGTCTTGCGCGAAAGTCGCGTCTGCTGTGTCACCGCTTTCATCGGCGGCATCGTAGGGGAGTAGCACTTCGATATGCTTCGGATTGTCGGAGCTGGTTTTATCGAGTTCAAGCTTGCTGACCAGCTGCTTGGCCTGCAGTTGGCCGACTTGCTCGGCCGTGGTCATCGGTGCGTACACATCCGGAGTGAAACCCTGCAGCGTGTTTGACACTAACACGACTTTCATGCCCTCGTTTTGAGCGAGCTGCAATGCGGAAACCAAGCGTTCCGCGGATTGGGCATAGTCCTGGGCGTCTTCGTCGGAGGAGTTCCCATTCCATGTGATGGCGTGCGACGCGTAGTCTCCATACTGGCGGTCGGATTCGGTGGTGTCGGCCACCGGCGCCACTACCAGAGTGGTTTTGTCTGAGGAATCCGCATCATCGCCGGTGCCGTTGACGTGGTTCACCACATAATCCTGCACGCTTTGGCTTTGCTTGTCGAGGCTCGACGCCGTTTTGACGGTGATGTTGGAGCCTTTGACGTCGTTGTCTTTCAAAGATGAGACTATTTCCGGCACTATTTTTTCCCACTTGCTCAAAGGCGTCTGCTGGGAGATGGTGATGCCATCCGAAGGGGTGAAGATCACCACGTTGCCGGCATCGACGGTAGTGGTGGTGCCGGTGGAGCCCGCTTCATGCGATTGCGTTTCATTGTCGGATGAGCAGGCGCCCATGGCCATGATGAGCGAGGTCGATGCCAACAGTGCGAACAGACGTTTCGTTACGGTCGTGCGGTGCAGTGTCATGCCGTTTCCTTCATGAAAATCGAATGATGATTCCTATGCTGAGCTCTGATTGTAATATCTGGACGTCAAAAAGGGCTGGATATGCGTGTGAACCATACATATCCAGCCCTTTGAGCCTGCTGCTGGCCGTTCAGCCAAAGGTTATTCGGCTAAGGATCATTCGGCCAGAGCCTTGGCGAGATTCTCGTCCAAAGCGTTCATGAAGCCTTCGGTGTCAAGCCAAGCCTGATCCGGACCAACGAGCATGGCGAGATCCTTGGTCATCTGGCCGCCTTCAACGGTAGACACGATGACCTTCTCCAATGTTTCGGCGAAATACTTGACTTCCGGAGTGTTATCCAAGTCGGCGCGGTGCTTGAGACCGCCGGTCCAAGCGAAAATCGATGCGATCGGATTGGTGGAGGTCTTCTCGCCCTTCTGCCAGCGGCGATAGTGGCGGGTCACAGTGCCGTGTGCGGCCTCGGCCTCGACGGTCTGGCCGTCAGGGGTCATGAGCACGGAGGTCATGAGGCCGAGAGATCCGAAGCCTTGCGCTACGGAATCGGACTGCACGTCGCCATCATAGTTCTTGCAGGCCCAAATGTAGCCGCCATGCCACTTGAGGGAGCTGGCCACCATGTCGTCGATCAGACGATGCTCATAGGTCAGGCCCGCTGCGGCGTACTTGTCTTTGTATTCGTTTTCGAACACTTCGGCGAACGTATCCTTGAACTGGCCGTCGTAGGCCTTGAGAATCGTGTTCTTGGTGGAAAGATATACCGGATAGCCGCGCATTAGACCATAGTTAAAGCAGGCGCGGGCGAAACCACGGATGGAATCGTTCACGTTGTACTGCACCTGGGCCACGCCGCCGTCGGCGCCATAGTTGTACACAACATGCTCGATCGGCTCGGAACCATCTTCCGGAGTGAAGGTGACGGTGAGCGTGCCTGCCCCAGGAACCTTGAAATCAGTGGCCTTATACTGGTCGCCGAACGCATGGCGGGCTACTACGATCGGCTTGGTCCAGCCGGGAACCAGGCGCGGGACGTTGCTCATCACGATCGGCTCGCGGAAAATGGTTCCGCCGAGAATATTGCGGATGGTGCCATTGGGGGATTTCCACATCTTCTTTAGGCCGAATTCCTTGACACGTGCCTCGTCCGGTGTGATGGTGGCGCACTTTACGCCGACATGTTCACGCTGGATGGCCTTCGCCGCGTCGACGGTCACCTGATCGTCGGTGGCATCGCGGTTTTCGATGCCGAGATCGTAATATTCGAGATCCACGTCGAGGTATGGAAGGATCAGGCGATTCTTGATGTCTTTCCAGATGACGCGGGTCATTTCGTCGCCGTCGAGTTCGACGACCTTGCCTTCGACCTTGATTTTGGCCATGTGTTGCCCTCCTGTCGGGATTGAAGGTGATAAACTCCTGTCTTATAACGAACGTGTTAACGATACCTGTTAATGTCCAAAAAAACTGGGCGATGGCGGGTGACACGCTCTTGCGTACTGTCATTGCTGAGCATTAGCCTTGAGAACATGTCTCAGGAAATTGAAATCGGTTTGGGCAAGAAGGGCCGTCTGGCATACTCTCTGGACGACGTTTCCATCGTTCCCTCCCGTCGTACTCGCGATCCGCAGGATGTGTCCACTTCTTGGCAGGTTGACGCTTATGAATTCGATGTGCCGGTCATCGGCGCGCCGATGGATTCGGTGACCAGCCCGGCCACCGCCATCGCCATGGGCAAGATGGGCGCGCTCGGTGTGCTCGACCTCGAAGGCTTGTGGACCCGCTACGACGATCCGCAGCCGCTGCTCGACGAAATCGCCGAGCTGCCGGCCGAACGCGCGACCGAGCGCATTCAGCAGATCTACGCCGAGCCGATCAAGCCGGAGCTCATTGTCGAGCGTCTGCATGAGATTCGCGATGCCGGCGTCACCGTTGCGGGCGCACTATCCCCGCAACGCACGCAGGACTATTATTCGACCGTGCTCGAAGCGGGCGTCGACCTGTTCGTCATCCGTGGCACGGTTGTTTCCGCCGAGCATGTCTCCCAGGATCACGAGCCGTTGAACCTGAAGAAGTTCATCTACGATTTGGATGTGCCCGTCATCGTCGGTGGCGCCGCCAACTATACCGCTGCTTTGCATCTGATGCGTACCGGCGCGGCCGGCGTGCTTGTCGGCTTCGGTGGCGGCGCGGTATCCGCGAACCGCAACACCATCGGTGTCCACGCTCCGATGGCCACCGCCATCGCAGATGTGGCGGAAGCACGCCGTGACTACATGGACGAATCCGGCGGCCGTTACGTCCAAGTGATCGCCGATGGCGGCATGGGCGACTCCGGCAGCTTCATCAAGGCGTTCGCGCTTGGTGCCGATGCCGTGATGCTTGGCTCCCCGCTGGCTCGTGCTGAGGAAGCTCCAGGCAAGGGCATGCATTGGGGTGCCGAGGCCCGTCACCAGACGCTTCCGCGCGGCTTCCGCACGAATGTCGGCACCGTCGGCACCCTGGAAGATATCATGTTCGGCCCCAGCCACAATGCGGACGGCACCACCAATTACATTGGCGCGCTCCGTCGTGCCATGGCGACCACCGGTTATGTCGATCTCAAGAGCTTCCAGCGTTGCCCAGTCACGGTCGCTCCGACCCGCTGAACGAGCTTTGCGGTAAAGCCTGAATAACGGTTCATTGATCCTGCAGTGTCATGCTGCAGGATCTTTTTTTGTTATGTTTCCCCGGCTAAGAAAGTCAGGTTGGAATGATTAAGTTATACATCGCAAATGGAAGTAGCGGAGGTGAGATGAATGGCAGCGCGTAGAAGTGGCGATCCCCGACGTTTGGACCCGTTGTCCGGACGATTCACGGATTACATCGTGATCGATACGGAAACAACCGGATTGAGCGTGCGCAAAGGCGCCAGGCTCATTGAGATCGGTGCGGTCAAAATTCACAACGATGAGCTGGTCGACGAATTCGACCAGCTCATCAACCCGTTCGAACACATCCCGTCAAGAATCACTGGTTTGACGGGAATCGACGATGGCATGCTGCTCGGCAAACCGGATGTGCGTGAAGTCATGGATGAATTCGCATGCTGGTGTTCGGACACGGCCGTGGTCATGGCGCACAATGCGTCCTTCGACATGTCGTTCCTCGACAATGCTGTACAGCTCGCTTACGCGGAGCGGGACGCGCGTTTCGCGCATCATTTCGTCGACACGTTGGACCTCAGCCGTCGGCTGCATCCGGAAAAACGAACCCACAAGGTTTCCACCCTCATCGTCGACTACCACATCGCCGACATGGAGGAGCACCGCGCATTGTCCGACGCAAGGCAGGAGTGGATGCTGTATCGCGCCATGCGTGACGAGGCCGAGCTGCTCGGCATGCTCTGACAGCCTAACGTCGAAAGTAAAGATCGCATTTGTTCATTTGTAAAGTAATCGTACACAATGTCTGCTACGTATTGTAGCAGGCATTGTAAATGGCGGTTTCTTGTTAAAAACTTGAAAATCATTATAATGAGTCTATCAAATAATAAGGAGGACTTAAAAATGAATTTAGGAGACAAAATCAAAGAATGCAGAAAGCAGGCAGGTCTTTCACAGGAGCAGCTTGCTGAAAGACTAAATGTATCAAGACAAGCAATTACAAAATGGGAAACTAATAAAGGTATTCCCGATATTGCTAATCTAATAGCGATTAGCGATGAATTTGGATTGAGTTTGGACGAGCTGATTAAGGATGATGTTGCCGTAAAAAGTAAAATAATTACTGATAGTTCCGCTAAAAAGTGGCACATTTTGATGATTGTATACTTGGTGGCTATCGTAGCGTATATTGTTTATTTTGTAATCTGCCATAAAATATTGATGATTGGATTTTTGGTTGCTACGCTATTTATGCTGTTCTTTGAATTGAGAATTTTTATTAGAGAGAAAATATACAGACAGCGTAAGGAATAAGCACTGTTTTAGCTATAGTTGTTTCAAGTATTCGGCATGCGAATAAAGACAGCATTAAAGAAAAAGTGTTTGACAATTTCCAGTTTTACAATTCAATACTTATATTCACAAAGCAGTCAGTCTACATGATTGACTGCTTTTCTTATGTCCGAAGAAAGGAGTTTATATGAAAGTATGGGAAAAATCTAAAGGTAACAGGATTCGTGCCAGTGACAAGTCACTTGTCTATCATTTCTGTATTGGTTGGTTGTTGCTTCTGTTCGTTGCGGTATTCCTGCTACTGAATCTGCGACAGCTCCTTGTTGTCGAGAACGGCAGGAACGTCATGTTGTTTGTAATCGCTCGGCAAGGTGTAGTGGAAACCACGCCCCAGCTGGAACGCTTGTGCCAGGATTAGCGTAAGCAGCGAAGCCGTCGCGGTGTTAAGTAGCAGGAAGAACACGGTTTTCGACCAATATTCTTTAAGCGTATGGATTCTCCAAGGTTCGTGATGCTGGAGATAATGCTGAACAGCAGCAGCGGAACCACCAGTGCGGTAATTGCATTGGACCAGATGGAACCCACCGCACCGACATAATCGGTATGGCCTTTGAAAGCAATTCCCAAAATGATGCCGAATACCGTTGCAAGCAGCACGCGTGTAGTAAACTCTGCATTTTTTACGTTTGAGGAACGATAGGACGGCGAGCAGGATCGCGGCTACGCCGAGCACGATCCAATCGTATGAGATATTTGACATCATTGTTATTCCCCTCCCAAGAATGATGATGCGTTACGTGAGATACCCCCACGTTCATGTCGGATATCAATCTATCCGCTCACTCTTCGGCGCAACACCTTGTGGCTATTGCCGTTTTCTATAGTCGTTTATCAGACGGCAGTCATTCCAAGGTGTACAGGCTGACCTTCCAGTGTTCCGCAAGTCGCTCCAAGACGTGGTTGTTTTGCGTTTTAGGGAGGGCTCGTTTTAATATGGGGCGTCGGATAACTGGCTTCGCGTCTGAATTTGTTAGGTCCTGAGGAATTGGAGATTAGACATGGCATTAAGCGCCGCGATTATTCTTGCGGCGGGTGAGGGTACCCGCATGCGTTCCAACAAGCCGAAAGTGTTGCACACTTTGGCTGGAAAGACGTTTTTGAACCGTGTGATGGATTCCGTGGCAGCGCTCGACCCTGAAACGTTGGCCGTGGTCGTACACTACCAGGCGGAACGAGTCGCCGAAGCGGCCCGCTCCTACAATGAGCGTGTCACCATTGTCAACCAGGATGACATTCCCGGCACCGGACGAGCCGTGCAGTGCGCCATGACGCAGTTGAAGGGGCAAGGCGGGCTTGACGGCTCGGTGCTGATCGCAGCCTCAGATATGCCGTTGCTCGACGCCGACACGTTGAACCAGTTGCTTGCCTTCCATGAGCAAAGCGGCAATGGCGCCACCGTGCTCACTACCATTCTTGACGATCCTACCGGCTATGGCCGCATCATTCGCGACAGCGAAGGCAACGTGCTACGCATTGTGGAACAGAAGGACGCCAACAGCAGCGAACTGGCCGTGCACGAGGTGAACACGTCCGTCTACGTGTTCGACGCCAAGCTGCTGGATGAAGCGATCGCCAACCTCAAATCCAACAATGCTCAGGGCGAGTTTTACCTGACCGACGCGCTCGAAACCGCCAAGGCCAACGGCACCGTCGGCGCGTTCGCTGCCCCCGACCCGTTGAGCGTCGAAGGCGTCAACGACCGCGTGCAGCTTGCGGCGCTTGCCAAAGCCCACAACAAGCGCGTCTGCGAGCGTTGGATGCGTGAAGGCGTGACCATTCTCGACCCTGAGACCACGTGGATCGAAGATGACGTACGCATCGAACGTGATGCCGTGATCCTTCCCGGATGCTTCCTCGAAGGCAACACGGTGATTGGCGAGGGTGCGCAGGTCGGTCCATACACGACGCTTATCAGCGCGGTCATCGATGCTGACGCCCGTGTGGAGCGTTCCCGCGTGCAGGAGAGTCACATTGGCCGTGCCGCCAACATCGGCCCGTGGACGTACCTGCGCCCGGGCAACGATCTTGGTGAAGAATCCAAGGCCGGCGCCTTCGTGGAAATGAAGAAGGCACACATCGGCAACGGCACCAAGGTGCCGCATCTGAGCTATGTGGGCGACGCCGACTTGGGCGAGCATACCAACATCGGCGGCGGTACCATCACCGCCAACTATGATGGCGTGCACAAGCACCACACCACCATCGGATCAAACGTGCACGTCGGTGCCGGCAACCTGTTCGTGGCTCCTGTCGAAGTCGGCAGCGGTGTCACTACTGGCGCTGGTTCCGTGGTTCGCCACGACGTTCCGGACGATTCCATGGTCTATTCCGAAAACACACAACATGTAGTAGAGGGCTGGAAGCCCGAATGGGAGCGCTGAATATGCCGGCAGTACAAGATTCCATCGACGCCATCCGCATCGCCGCAGCCGCGGCTGACCGTATGAAGGCCACTGACCTCGTAGCCTTCGACGTCACCGAACCATTGGCCATCACCGATGCGATGCTCATCGCCACCGCTTCGAACGAACGCCAGGTGCTGGCCGTCGCCGAAGAAATCGAAAAGGACCTGTATCTCAAAAGCGGAAAGCGCCAGCCGCGTTCCCGTGAAGGCCTGACCGAAGGCCAGTGGGTGCTGCTTGATTACGGTGATTTCGTGATTCACGTCATGCATCAGGAATCCCGCGACTTCTACCGTCTCGAACGCCTGTGGAAGGATTGCCCAAGCATCGACCTGCAGCTCGAACATCCTGAAACCTCCGACGAAAAGACCACGGAAACCGCGGAATAACACGTACGAACATGCCTTCACGTTTGGATGCGGAAGGCATGTTTTCATATCAAGTGAAATGGTATTCGCCAATTCCATAATCGAGAACGCAACGGAGGACAGCAGCATGCCTCGAAACGTCGAACTTGAGCATAACAGCGCAGTACCGGAACATGTGCACGCCATCACGCTGGTGCGTCACGGGCGCACCGCCTACAATGCGCAACATCGTCTGCAAGGCCAGATCGACATTCCCCTCGACGAAGTCGGCCAGTGGCAGGTTCGCCAAACAGCGGTCGCATTGCGTGAACTGTATGTTGACCGTCGCCCCGATATTCCGAACCGGCTGGTCGTATGCTCTGATTTGGGGCGTGCCTCTGCCACGGCGCATGCCTTTGCCGATCCGCTCGGGCTGGAGGTGCATCCGGACGCCCGCGTGCGCGAACGCAGCTTCGGAGACTGGGAGGGCATTCCCGTCGAGGAGCTTGCGCAACGGTATCCGGAAGACTATCGTTCTTGGGCCGAGTTCCGCGGCGGTGAACTTAAATACGGTGCGGAACCCAAGGAAGAGGTGGGACATCGTGGCGTTGAGGCATTGAACGATTGGGCGTTCCGTGCCGGATCCGACACGGATCTGTACGTGTTCTCGCATGGTGCATGGATTTCCCAAACGTTGCAGACGCTTCTGGGAATGGCGGATGTGCATGGCGATTTCGCCGACATTTTGTCGATGCGCAACGCTCACTGGGTGCGGCTCATTCCATTGGAGGTCGGTTCCACATTGCGTTGGCGTTTGATGGATTACAACCATGGTCCCGCCATTGCCGATTCCGAGGAATGGGAGCATCCCAATCTGTAGCCAGTCTGTAAGCGTCATCACGTGATGGCTGGTCGTTGTTTTTTCAAGCTTTTCACAGAATCGCCAGTACTTTCATAGCGAAATTAGCTATCGTCATGGCTTGTGAAAAACTTTTTTAAGGGAATCTCTTTTTCGTCGATTTGCGCGGGCGCGCTGGCGGCGGTCACGTCATTCCTGCTTTCTGCGAAAATCGGTATCGCAGGATCGGTGATTGGCGTGGCTGCGGGCTCGGTTGTTTCCGCGGTTGCCACGCAGGTGTACAAGAACGTTTTAAAGGCGTCGGGGGAGAAGATTCAACAGGCCGTGCCGTTACCGTCAAGTAGTGATGCGGCTGCGGATGAAACGCAAGTGCTTGGCTCTTCCACGAAGGGTGACGAGACGAGGATTATCGGATCGTCTCCTGTTGCATTGGATGCCACGATGGTATCGTCCGATGATGCGTCTGCGGTAGCACCGTCCATCTCGCCGCGCGTCATTTCCTCCGAGCAGGAGGATGGGGACGCTACCCGCGCGCTTGGTGATATTGCCGGAGCAGGGGAGACCTCCGTATTCCCGAACGGGCATCGTGGCATTGGTAGCCCTAGCATCGCCAGCGGAAAATCCACTACTCGTAGTGCGCGCGATGTCCAAGTGCAGCATGCGGGGCGTCGTTCCTCGAATTGGTTGCATAGCAAATACGCTCCGGTGATCATCGCATTCGTCAGCGCTCTGGTTGGTGTTGGAGTGAGTGCGGGATTGATTCTCGCTTTCACCGGCGGTCAGGGAACGGATACCGTGGTGCGTAACGTGGTGCATGAGAAGGTCGTGCCTTCGTATGAAAGCACTGGCGATTCCGGATCCGGTAATGAGCAGGCTCCTGTGCAGAAGCCCAAGTCCGATTCCACGGACTCGAATGATGGAACCACCACGGGCGGCAGCGACAAGACTACCAGTGGTTCCACCGACTCGTCCACTTCCAATGGCACGTCAAGCAATACCACCAATGGTTCCACGTCCGGAAACAGTGGATCGTCATCTGATAATTCCAGCAACGGTCCCAGCCAGACCGGAACGGACTCGTCCAACGGTACCGGCTCGAACGGCGGCACGTCCGGCACCACTGGTGATGGTTCATCATCGGGAACTGGAAGTAGTGGCACTGACGGATCGACAAGTACTGGCACATCGGGATCCACCGACGGTACTGCCGGTTCGACAGGAGGTGCAAGCAGTAACTAGCGTTACTGGTGTCGCACCTTCCATGTCGCCCGCCTAGTGTGATTGCGTATGGCAGATTACATATGGCGATTTCCCAATGCGGGCGACACGCCGGAAGTTGCATGGTTCATGTCTGTGATGTATCTTATACGAGGTCTGCAGGGCAGACTTCGGGGCTATGGCGCAGCTGGTAGCGCATCTCCATGGCATGGAGAGGGTCAGGGGTTCGAATCCCCTTAGCTCCACAGTCAGGGTTTCCGGTGATTTCCGGAAACCTTTTTTCATACTCAAACCAGCGGAATTCCAACGATTTCAAGCCCTACGGCAGCGATGCCAAAAGTCTACAGAAATCCAAAAAACCAATAAAATGTATACCTGAACGTGTCTCATAAAAACATAGGGGTATGGTCCAAATGAACCGCACCTCCAATCATCGAATCTGTATTTCTTCAGTCCAACAATCGGGGTGCGGTTCATAGCAAAGTGCGGAACAGGTGCTATCTCTCCTAAATTCGGTTTCAGATGGAACTCGTATGTGATGTTATTCACGTTG
>SKEW01000440.1_pt1 | contig 40989 bp, 42 predicted proteins | sample 4841441 | NCBI WGS metagenome assembly SKEW01 (sample SAMN11008799, study PRJNA524170) | human gut metagenome | isolation source: fecal sample from pouch patient p41 | place: Israel: Tel-Aviv | reverse complement strand
CACGTTTATTCATAATGATAGGTCTCCTTTTGTAATAGAGTGAAATGCTAGCGTTGTAGCATTTCCTACCAATCATTATAGAATTAATACATGGTGGATGCCATCCACCCTAAAATTAGGCGCTTACTCTTCATCGTCCACTTCCGATCTGTCATTTCTCTTTCCAATCAAATAGCCGGAGCTTCTTCCACCCCGGCTTTCTTTTCTTATGCGTACTGTCTTACAATCTCCTGCATCTTTGCAAACTGCTGCTCCATCTCATCCACAAGACGGAACTGCGTCCGCGCACGGACAAGGTTGTGCTCTGGATAAGCCGTCTTAAAGTAAGTGTCTCCTTCCAGATAATCTGTCAGGAACCGAATTCCACACTCAAACGTCATCAGACGCGCTCCCCATGGAAGACTCTCGACTTCTTCCGGTGTCAACACATCTCTTGTCGCCTCCAAATATCCTTTCACATACAGCTCATATAAAGAGATATCAAAATGCATCTTATCCAGATCGCGCTCATCTTCCTCCGCTGTCGCCGCACCAAACCGGATGGAATCTCCGAAATCGTTTGCAGCAAGCCCTGGCATGATCGTATCCAGATCAATGATACAAAGTCCCTTTCCAGTCTCTGCATCAAACAAAATATTGTTCAGCTTTGTATCATTGTGTGTCACTCGAAGCGGCAGCGTTCCATTCTCCTGCTGTTCTACTAATACCTTACAATCTTGCTTTCTATCAAGGGCAAATGCAATCTCCGGTCTGCAAGTGATCGCCCTGTTTTTGATATCTCGCTTCAAAGCTTTCTCCAAATTTTCAAACCGTTTCACCGTATTGTGGAAATCTGGGATTGTCTCCTTTAAGCTGGATGCCGGATAATTTCCAAGCTGTTTTAAGAAGTGTCCAAAACTATTTCCAGACTGATAGAACTGCTCCGGATCCTCTACAAGCTGATAACATACCGAATTCGAAATATAATTATAACATCTCCACGGCTGTCCCTCATTATCCTCAAAATAGGTACATCCATTCTTTGTCTTAATGCAGGAAAGTGTCTCTCTGTCCGGATCTCCACCTTCCTCTCGAATGACATTTCTTAGATATTCTGTCACTCCGAAGATGTTCTCCATCACACCTGCCGGATCTTTGAAGACATTATTATTCACCCGCTGAAGAATATAGGCAAACTCATCGCCCTCCTCCATCGGCATATAGACCGCATACGTCTCGTTAATATGTCCCTCTCCAAACGGCTTCACATAGCTGCACTGAAGACCGAACCCAAACGCATACAGTGCATCTTCCAGATTTCTGCTTGTCACACCGTCAATCTTTCTTCTCGTAGAGAAGATCACTTCTCCCTCTTCAATCTTCTTTCTGGAAGGGATTACACAGTTCGCCTTTACGACACTGCCCAGTCCGATATGTGCTCCACATCCAACATGAGAATCATGATCTACAACTGCCCCACTGTTGACAAGCACACCATGTTCCACAACTGTATTGGTATTGACAATCGCACTCTGCATAATAAAACTTCCATCGCCGATCACCGCACTAGGACTAACGACCGCTGACGGATGAATGATCGCCGGAACTTTGTAGCCCGCTTCCATCAATTTCTCTGTCCAGTATAGCCGCATTCCACTGTCTCCCAGAGCTGCCACTGCCGTATCGTACTCATTTAAAAATGCCTTATAGTCACAGCACTTTCCAATTACATCCGCTCCCTTTACGGCATCATCTAAAAACACAACCTCTTCGTACCCCAACAATCTTGCTGTTTCCTGGATCATATGGCCAAAACCGCCGGCACCTAAAATCAATAAACGTTTCACTTCTTCTTTTGTATGAATCCAAATTGGAAACATACCCCTCCTTCCTATGTAAGATATAAACTTATCATACCACATCTACTGGAAGGCTGCTACAAAAAATATGGAAGTTTCCATATAAAGTAATTGTACAATTTCCCCAAAACTTTCTCTTCCACATTATCTATTATTCTAGAATTCCTCTGTCTATTCTTGAATACTTGCCTGAAACGGCATCGACTTGTTTCCTATCTCGGAGATTTCACAAGAACAGTGAAACCCCCGAAGATTTAGATCTGATCATCGATCAGAAATAGATTTTTCTTACATCTTCTGTACAAACTCTTCCAACGTCTTTGACTGAAAGGCTGTCTGCATCCAATTCTTCAACACTTCCATATCCTGCTGGGCCTGAATCTGCTCCAAAACCTCATCCGGAATGTCTCCGAAACTTTGCAAACACAAAAGCAGGGGTTCTTTCAAAACACTTCGTCCTTCTTCACGTCCCTCTTCACGCTCTTCTTTTAACATCTCTTCAAAAATCATAAAGCGCTCCTCCATTTCCCGGCTTCCCTTGATCTTGCAGATAAAATTCTGCAGCTGTTCCACGTAGGAATCATCAAATGCTTCCTCACTTCCTGCAAGGTCTGCCTTTACATACTTTAGAAATGTTACCAGTTCTTTTGGAACTTCACTTTCATTCTTTCCATGTGTGTTTAAAAATACGATAGTCCTTCCATCTTCCAGATTCGTCTTCCCGGACTCTTTGCAATTCATCTTAAAGGTATACCGGTATTTCCCTTCTTCAAATGGATCGAAATCACAGATGAAAATGACGTAAGTATCCGGAAGCTCTGAATAGTCTTCTCCTGATAGTAATAGTTCCATATCCATCTGACTCTGATAGTAACGACTTCGCTTCCCGAGTGCTTCCTTTCTTTTCACCTGCATCTCCACATTATAATGACTTTGGCACTTATCTTTCGCATAAACATCCAATCGGACACCTTTGTATTCCGGATGATATACGATACTCTTCTCCCGGCTGACTTCCACCCGATCGATCGGTATCTCCAGCACTCTTTCTAAAAGTCCCCTGCAGTTATTTTCATCCATCATCACTGCACCAAACATGAAATTATCTTTGATCGTAAGTTCCTTTAAACGATGTTTTCTTCTCATGATACTCCTCCATTTGACAGAGGAATTCTATGAATTCATCATAGCAGATTCTGTGCTGTTACGCAATTGAAAATTCTTACATCTTCCGTGCAAACTCTTCCAACTTCTTTGACCGAACGGTGGTCTGTATCCAATTCTTTAACACTTCCATATCCTGCTGAGACTGAACCTGCTCCAAAATCTCATCCGGAATGTCTCCGAATCTTTTCAAGCACAAAAGCAGGGGTTCTTTCAAAACACTTCGTCCTTCTGCAAGTACTTCTGCAAATACTTTTACAAATTCTTCTGCATATCCTTCCGCAAATCCTTCTGCATATCCTTCTTCACGCTCTTCTCGCAACATCTCTTCAAAAATCATAAAGCGCACCTCCATTTCCCGGCTTCCCTTGATCTTGTGGATAAAATTCTGCAGCTGTTCCACATAGGAATCATCAAATACTTCCTGCAAGGTCTGCCTTTACATACTTTAGTATTCTCATCCATCATCACTGCACCAAACATAAAATTATCATAGCAGACTCTGTGCCGTTCTGCAATTGAAAATCCTTATGTTTCCCCCTCATATGCCTCTAACACCGCCTCCACATCTCCCTGCATCCTAACCTTTCCTTCGTGGATCCACAATACACTTGTACAGAGTTGTCTAACAGTATCTGGATTATGAGAGACGATCATTACCGTTCGATTCTTATCAAAAATCAGTTCTTTCATCTTCTCATAACTTTTTTCTTAAATTTGGTATCTCCTACACTCAGGATTTCATCGATCAGCATAATATCTGTCTCCAGAACTGCAGTAATGGAAAATGCCAGTTTGGAAAACATTCCGCTTGAGTACGTCTTCACCGGGCGGTCGATGAAAGAACCAATTTCTGCAAATTCTATGATTTCATCCATCTTTTCTAAAATCTGCTGCTCACTAAAGCCCAGCAACATTCCAGAAAGCATCACATTTTCACGCCCTGTCAGTTTACGCTGAAATCCTACTCCAATAGATAAAAGCGAAACAGATGGGGTTGCAAGTGTGATTGTTCCCTGATCTGGTGCAAAAATTCCTGCAATTGCTTTTAGCAAAGTAGATTTTCCACTCCCATTTCTTCCAATCACCCCCACAATCTCTCCTTTTTTAACTCCAAAAGAAATACCGCGGAGCGCCTCATATTTTTCTACCTTACTCTTTTTCAAACTAAAAATACTCTTCCGCAGAGGAAAAGCCTGGAGGCACTGATAAGAAAGATGAACGTCCTCCACCTCAATTGCATTTTTTCTATCGTCCATCAAATCACCTTCACATAATCTTTCTCATATTTATAGATTAAAAAAACACCGATTGCAGATAATAAAAATCCGACAGCCATCCAAAAGCACAGCATCGTCAGATTTATATTTCCTGCATAAATCAGTGCTTCACGACATTGCGTAATCAAAAAAGAAATCGGATTCCACTGTATCATAATGTCCGCAAGCGTTCCCGGAATCCGGCTGATTCCTTTCAGCTTTGGTTCAATTTCATAAAATACTCCTGATATATAAAATAAAAGCCGCATCCCTACTGCTGCCACATTTTGCAGATCCTCGATAAATACACCAAAATGCGCCACTATACAGGAGATTCCAAATACAAGCAGAAATAGTGTAAAGAAAATGGGGAGCACAAATAAAATCTTCCAAGTGATTCTGACACGATACAGTATCATCATCACACCTACCAATCCAAATGCAATCGCCATTCGAAATCCGTATTTAAACATCTCAATCAAAACGAGAATGAATTTCGGCAGATAGACTTTCGTTACAATCGAACTGTTATTCGTCACAACTCTTACATTGGTCACGATACTCTTCTGAAAAAAATCCCACATATTTAATCCGATAAATACAAAGGCCATATAATATCTTGTTCTTTGCCCAAAAACAATCTGCGACAGGAACCAATATATGATCATAAATAACAGAGGATCTAAAATCCACCAGAGCCAACTCAAGCGTGAATTTGCCACCTCTGCCTTCAATCCCGCTCTGCCAGAGTAAATGGCATATTTATAATATTTCTTTATATCCCGAAAAAATCTACCCATATGTTTCCTTCCCCTCATCTTCTGCGCATTCACTATTGAAGTAGATCAAGTTCTTTCAAAAGTGTGTATTCTTCTCGAACCCCTTCATCCACTGACAGAAACTGCTTCATTCTCTGTGTATTTCTGCTTCCTCTTTTAAATATAGCCTGGTACCAGCGGATTACCCACGCTGCCGGCAAAAGTGACGGGTGTTTCTCGACATTCTTTAAGTACATTCTCATATACTGTCGATCTGGAAAAATCATCTTTATCATCGCTTTCCATTTCAGTGTTTTTAAATCTGATTTCTCTGCTCCCTCCAACTGATCACGCACTTGGGATGCCTCCATGTTTCTGCCACAATAGCCATACACCCCTCCCGCAAAAATAATCTCTTTCATCTTTTCATAGTTCTCTGTCTCCATTTGCGCTGGAAGAAAGTCTATTTTCGTACCAAACCACTCTTTGCACAAAGTCAAAGTTGCTCTTGCAAACGCAGATAGTCCCAACTTCTCTAGTTCCTGCCAAATATAATCCCAGTCCAATTCATTTCCATATTTCTCTATAAACAATGCAAAATCCAACTGTCCACGCAATCCATATCCTGCATATTGAAAATGCTTCGCTGCATGTACAAATAAATATACAAGATGATACTCTTTAATAAAACACAGTGTGTATTCTCCCCGAACCTTTTCTGTATGAGAAATAGCATCTAAATAGTACTGCTCCGTATCTACCCCTCTTCCTACTTTTTGAGAAACAATTCGACTATGCACTTCTAAAATAGTATTTCCTTTTTCATAACACCACACAAAACTCTTGTCAGATGTGCAGAGAAATCCAAGCTGTAAAAGCGCTTCATGTGTACGCTGTCTATCCTCTTCCCGAATCAGAAAATCAACATCCCCCATCGTCCTCAATTCCGGAATGGGATAATATCGTTTTAAAACCCACCCTTTCATTAAAACATGAAAAATTTTCTTTTGGTTCAGGTATTCTATTACTTGAACCATCCCCATATCCTGCTCCTTACTTCGGCTAACAGATGCATAAAAGTGCACTTGAAACTCTCTCTGAATATCCTTTTGTGATTCCTGCTGTTCAGGAAGTTTTCTAATCGCTGTATATAAGATTCCGCCTATATTATGTTTGACTGCCAATTCATATACTTCCGCCCAATCTACCTGCTTTGGGAATGTGTCTACGCAATCATCCATTCCCATGTAAATTTGCAATAACTGTATGACAGCTGTTTGCACCGTATTCATATTCATCCTCATTTCCTGCTTTTTTTAAGACTTCTGATTCTGCCTGCAATTCCAAGCACCTTCCCTCGAACAGGTCGCATTATTCCCCACAGATACACATACAATAAATATCCCCTATGATCACAGGAAAACCATTTCCCCTTCCTGCAGATTTTCACAACTCTTGCAATCACTGCATTTGTTGAAACATTTTTCTCAAGCTTTGATTGTGCATCTCCACATAAACTCATCTGTCGACCATAAAGTTTTATAATCCGATGTAAGACATACTGACCATTTTCTCGCCGATATAAAACAATGTCTCCGTTCTTTAAACTTCCTTCCTGGCAATGTTCTAAAACAACCTGATCCCTTCTATGCATCCACAACGGCATCATACTTGTCCCTGTCACCTGCAAAGTGACGGTCTGTCCTTGTTCTAACAGGCTATTCAATATCGGAGAAAGTTCTTCCAAAGAAAGTATTACTGTTCTTTCTTCCATCATGATTCCAAAATATTTTTCCTTCTTAAAATAGAAAGAAACTTTCTAACGTCCTCTTCTGCTATTTCTTTTCCAACTTCATATACGTCTGTCAACGCATAAACCAATTGTTCTTCTGACATTTCTTCCTGCAATTTTTCCCATAAAAAGGCGCCTGTCTCATTTAGTGTGATCATTGCCTGAAAATCCACACTTTGCTCTCCAATCGGAATGACCATATGTTCCCCTGCTACTGTTACAAGCTGAAAAGTATCTTTAATCTTCATCCTATTTTCTCCATTTCCACTTCTATTTTTCTACTAATTATCGCAAAATATTTCTTTTCTTACAATCTCCACTGCTTCCTGACTAATATTACAATGCAAATAATACATTGGAACACTCTGTGCCAGTCTCGCCGCAAACGCTGCTAATTTCCTTCCTGCTTCCTCATCATAGAATGGAACCATCAATTGATTTGTAATATTATACATTCTCTCTGAAATATTCATCGGTTCTATCCAGTTTTTTATATCTCTCTTTAAAAATACAACTGCTGCAAGCGGTACTGATATATTCCGATTTAAGTCTGTTTTCCCACTCCATGGTGTTCCATAAATCCAAGGCACTTCATCCCGAAAGCGAATCGCCGGTTTATCATCATTCACAATCTCCACTTTTTCTTTAAACCGTTCTTTCCAAAGTCCCGTATGAGTAGACTTTCCAACTCCACTGATTGCAGAAAATATCACGCCTCGCCCTTGAAAAGCAATGGCAGATCCATGTAGCACAGCATCTCCGAGCACTGCTAAGCGATCACTAAACGCACTACCGGAAAAAATATATTCAAAATCTGTTGCCTGTAATTCTTCCATTTTACGGTCTCTTCTAATCTCAGCTCTCACAGATGTATACTGTTTATCAAAATAAATGGCATGAAGTATCCTGCTTCGTTCCTGATCATATAATACACGACAAAAAATCTCATCTTGCAGACAAAGCACTTCCGCATCCCGCACTTTTTTGATCACAGTTCCTTCTGGCGACGGAATCTCCTCTAAAATACATGTAGTAAGATTCATATCGCTTTTCTGATTCGTATCGACAATTGCATATTCTTGCAAACGCTTCTTAAAAAAATCCTGATCAGAAACTTCTAGATTAATAATCTGATCGGCTATCCTTACTCGTTCCATGCTAATCCTCATTACAAAAAACAGGCAAGAAACTTCTCTTGCCCGTCTGATTTATCTCTTTTTTATTCTTCAGAAGCTACTGGCTCCCCTGTTACACCAGCAAAATCATCTATACTATCTGTCTGTGCTTGTCCGTTTGTTTCTGCCCCTGCCTGATCTCCGGATGCTGAAATAATATCACTAATTTCATATTTTCTAATTTCTATTTTTGGTTCACTATACTTTAATTTCATATTGCACAACCTCTCTTCCGAAACTTACTGTTACTATTTTAGTTTATATTTTAATATAAGATATGTCAAGAGAATTATATTTCTACTAAATCTTGACATAGGACCAGAAGATTATAAGTGTTTATCTAAATTAGAAAGTAATATTTCCATCTCTTACCCTCTTTTCTTTTTAAGAAAATCAACCGCCATTTTCTTTACCAGTTTATAACTTTTAGGATCACAGATAGAATCCACGCAAATAAATCCAGCCATACAAACAATCCCTACCCATACCGCATTGGCAAACCATTGAATATAATTAGATATCGGACCTAAAATCGATTTAATACCCACTGCCAATACGCACATGACTACTAAATTAGTAGCCCATCTGCGATATGTTTTCCATGGCTTTCTTCCCAATATATTCCAATTTGCATAAATTATCACATCATTTGTCCTATAAAATAATGCGAAAATCGTTCCAATTAATACTCCATAAACTCCTAAATATTGTACCATTACCAAAGAAACGGTTAAGTTAATTGCACTTTCCAAGATAGATCTCCATTGTGTTTGTTTAAAATGTCCTGCAAAATTTATAATTTGGCTTGATGTCCTTCTTGCGTACATTAAAACATTTAAAGCAACAAACAAATATGGTAATATTGGGTCCACATAATTAATATCTGTAATTCCTGAAGAATACAATTTTATAAAAGACGGAAACATAATCAAAGTAATCGTAAAAAATCCAAATGAAATTCCTAGATAGTAAGTTTCATATGTTTCTTGCAATTTCATAAAATATTCTTTATCAGAATTAAATGCTTGTCCTAATATAAATTCTACACTACTGCAAAGAGTGTCTATCACATTAGAAACACAACTAAATATCAAACTATACAATGAATATACACTTACGACTTTTAATCCACAAAAATATGTCAAAATTAAAACATCCGTATTATTAAATATCAATCCTGAAATCTGATGTACAATTACAAACTTACTTTGACTTAATGCTTTATAATTTGGAGTTGCTTTCCAATTCAACCATGAATAATTTTTTCTAACATACCATGTCAAATAAATCATTTGAATCAAATTAATTATAAAGTAAGCAATCTGAACCGCTATAATATCAAATCCTGATAAAATTAAAATAATCTGTATTAGATGTGTTGCTACATTCACTATCGTTGCAATATTTGTTGTAACATAGCTTCTTCCATCCACTCGAAGTAAAATTGTAAGTTTACCCTGAAAAAAATATTTAATTACTCCAGCTGAACCTTGTAAAAAAATGATAACTGCAACCATCCAATATTCCAATTCAACTTTAATCACTATTGGATATAAAACGGCTAATAAAACGACTGCAATTCCATAAAATAATCCCGTTCTTTTGAAATACCGGTCTGTTGCAACCATAATCTCAGATGCTTTTTCTTTATCATTTTTTGCAATCGGCTCATACATAGCCTGCAATGCTGCCGTTCCAATTCCAGCCTCTAATAATGCTACATATACAAAAATTTGTTTGATGGAAGAAAGCAATCCATTTACTTCCGAACCGTAGCTAACAATCAATAATTTAGGAATAACAATTCCAAGTAAAAGAATAACTACTTGCGAAATCAGACCTGTAATAAATATATTTAAACTTTTTTTCTTTTTATTCACTATTCACAAACCTTTCTATCATATTCTTACTTAATATATTTTTTATATGGTAGTTTCAAATCCACATACTGATAATGCGGAGCCACCTGCTTTTCTTTGGGCTCCCGAAAGTCTGTTCGTTCATAGCGAGTTTGCAAATATTGAACGTAATCCCGAACAACCATATAGTTTTTACCTTCAAATTCTATTTCCGTATAATTTTCAAAAATTTCAGGACTATATGGTTTTGTATTACAAAAAGCTCCAAATAATTCTGCATATGAATATTCATTTGCTTTCTCCCCTATTTTTTCTACTTGCTTTTGAAAAAATCTTAAATACCTTCTTTTGTCTTTTAATACTGTGGATAAAACAAGATTTCGAATCTTTGTCTTCATAGATTTACCACTTAGTTGTCCAATCATAACTACTTGAGATATTTTCCAAAGAAATACATCCCACTTGAAGTGATAATCCATTGGGATTTTATCATAGACTGTAATATCTAAAAAAACTCCGGATACCGTTCCATCTTGTTGAACGATTGTTGTATTATCATCCATAATTTTAGTAAACGTAGATTCAAAATCATTTGTCAATTGATAATTATGTACAGAATATCCCTTGGGTAGAGATTTTGAGACTATGTCTATAAATCGATTATAATTTCTTCTAGTCATCATTAAATCTACATCATCATCCCAAGGCAAGCAACCTTTGTATAAATGTGCACCTACTACACTTCCACCACACAGTGAATATTGAATATGATTTTCTCGACAGATTATATCTACCAAGTTTAATATTTCCAGACATTTTAATTGTATTTCTCGAATTTCTTTTTCCATCTATTTTCCTTTCCTACAAAATTCTACTCTATTTACAATCAGAATTATTGGTATTTCAACTACTAAAATTATTATACAAAATACAATATTTAAGCCGTAATTCATTTTTATCGGTATCGCTAGTAATATCATTAGTACTTGATGAGTTCCCATAACAACCAAAGAAGATTTTCCATAAAAATCCAAAACCTTACAAGTAATTGAAAAGTTTCTTTCGCATACTATAGCTACTAAAAAAACCCATATTGTTCCTAATAAAGCATTAGAAATATAAACAATGAATGGAGACAACCTCAAAATACTAAGTGATACTGGAACTTTACCTGTTAAAAGAAATGTCACACAGCTTAATATAAATACACTCACACTAGTAACAAGTAAAAAAGATTTTTTAATCCCGTTTATCTTCTCAATAACTGGGAATAGCAACTCTCCTAATTCTATAAAGGCTGCACCTATTATCGAACGGAATATAACCATAACAATCACATTATCTGCTTTTATTTTAAAAGGAATAATCATAATTGCTATTGTAATTAAGGACATAAATAAACGATTTGTCATATAATTTCGAAATGTTATTTGAAAAGAAAGTCTCTTTAATCCCCAATAAATAAGTTGCGCAAAGAACAAACATGGTAAAAACCAAGTAGCACCAATTCCCCAAAAATATCCCAAATCAACTATCTGCCATTTTAAATTAGCAACATCAAATCCACTATTCCACCATCTTACAACCATGAGCAGACAACCATAACTATAATATGGAATAATTAGTTTCTTTATCCCTTGAAATATTACCCCCTCCACACACAACAATGGTTTCCTTACATAACTCGTATATGAAAGGAGCATTCCATTCAAAATAAAAAATGCCGGCATATGCCATGAATATATCCAACTATGCACAGTATTATCTTCTGGCATGACATGCCCTAAAACAACAAAAATAATTAGTATCCCTTTTACATAGTCCAAGCATGAAATTCTTTCTCTATCCACCATAAATTCTAACCTCTAGTTCATCAGAAGATAATATATTCTCGTCTTCCAATATATCTCCTTATTAAAAATCGCTTTTCTTGCATTTTGTTTAATAAAATTTCTCATCTGCCGTAAACGATTACTAATCATTGCTTTTTCCTCCTCCGGCATACATTCTAATTTTTGCTTTGCCTCATTATATTTTAGAGTGCATACATCTAGTAAAAAAGCTTGACTATGATCCTTTAATTCTGGATAGTACTCTACAATGGTTTGGTACATTTTTTCATGTGCGTAAAAAGAATCTGCTAAACTTTCAACATTTAGGCCCCCATGAGTTGCACTGCCCTTTCGCACCAAATTCCTATAAAGAGGTTGGTGAACAATTTCTACTCTATTTACTAATTTAATATATTCGGTTAAGAACATTACATCTTCTGAAGAGTGTAATCCTTCTATAAATTGAATTTTTGATAATAAACTAGTTTTAAACAATTTATTGACTACCCCATGGCGTATAGTTGGCGGCATATCAGACATGCGTTTCATTAATTCTTTCCTATTTATTATTTCATTTGAAGATATTCTGTATTTCCTATTTTTATCAATACAATATGCTTCATCATAGTAATCATATCCACAAATTACTAATTCTGCCTCCGAATTTTCTAAACCTTGTACCATCTTTTCATACATATCCGGTACAATAAAATCATCTGGATCAACAAATCCTATATATTGACCTTGTGCTCTTTTAAGTCCGACATTTCTTGCTGCTGATACACCACTATTCTTTTGATGAATTACAATAATACGTTGATCTTTTGCTGCATACTCATCACAAATTTCCGGACACTTATCCGGAGAGCCATCATCCACGAGAATCAATTCAAAATCCAGATATGTTTGATTTAAAATACTCTCAATGCATTTTGGCAAAAATTTTTCCACTTTATAAATTGGTACAATAATACTAATCATTTTTCATTTCCCTCTTATTTTTTCCTATACACCATGGAACATATTTTATAACAAAACAATTAAATATCCCTAATATAATAACAGCTATTAAGACATTCATAATTGCAAATATCAATGAAACAATCATTTCTCCATTTACCTGAAGTCCCAATTTAGGATAGACTACAAAAACTAAATTATCAATAATCAATCATGTAAGCCATAAAAAATCAATGAGTTTCTTCCCGATATGGCTAAACTTTTACATTTAACCCTGCTCACCAAAAAGATTGTCGCGAAAACTCCTGAAAATGCTGATACTAAGTACAGCCAAACATTACCATATTGATCAGAATACCAATCAACTTTACCAAAATAAAAATAATTATATCCAGAAAAGCAAACACATAAAAAAGTAACATACTTCCTAGTAGTAAGGCCTTCTTTTGCATCTTTTCCATCAACTCTATTTCATGAATATATTTTCCAAAATTCATAAACGCTAATCCAATTAATATTAAATCGGCATTCCCTGGTAAATCAATTCCAATTTTGGTCCTGTAAAAATAAAACAAGATAAATTCAACACTACTTGTAATTATCCAATATTCTTTTTTGCTTCCTAATCTTAGATATAATCTTTCTAAAAGAAACATAAACTGCTCACTTAGGAACAAACAATTAAGAAACCATAATAATGTATATCTATTCTGAATTAAATATAACTTTACTATTCCTATTACATCATAATTATTTCCGTAAATTACCGCTAAAAGTCTATTGCAAAGCATCGTAACAATAACGAAAAATAAATATGGAAGGAACAGTGACTTTGTCTTTTTACTCAAAAAGCTAAAATATTTTCCCCTTATTCTAAATATATAATCTGACAAAAAGAAAAATAAGGCCATATAGAACGAAATAAACCCAAAAGTATATTTTGTATCTAAATAGCAATGCCCCAACATCACAAAAAGCACCCAAATCCTTTCGCAATATCAATCCACTCTATTCTGCTCTCAATCCTTTCCATCTAAAAAATTCACATAATCAAACTGATCTATTGGCCTCATGCCTTTCCACCCTACCGAATCAGTAATAATTCCTACACAGTCCTCATTTTCGAATCCTTGAAGATAATAACAACTTGCATGCTTCTCATCTGGTTTGTTTACAAACATCACTTTTCTATATGGCAATTTCTCAAAACGATCCTTTAATTCTTCTGTCATACCTTCCCTGTCTGTATTAAAAATTGCTATATTTTTCCAGTTCATTCTTCGTTTTCTTTCATTCCACTTCTTTTCCGCTTCTTCTACCGATGAATAATGAACTAAATACAAAGTCAAATCTCCTAAATATGCAATGGGATACGTTCTATCTCCAATTACATTTTCATCTGTACAAATTTCAAATTTATCGATTCCTATATAGAACGAAAGGTTCTCACAAAATTTAATAAAGTCTTCAGCGTTCATATATAAATTTACTGTCGGGGATAAAAACTGAAGTCCTAAATTATGTGAAATTATCCCCCCCGTACAATTCATAGAAATTATTGACGTAGTTTTTATTTTTTCTGTAAGCCTTTTTCTATCTCTTTCATCAATCTTTGCACGATTCTTTTTCCATATAAAAAGTCTGGCTTTTCTAATCAATCTATTTACCAATTTACTATTCCACGCTTTCTATAATCTCACATACTTCTTTCGCTGTATTCTCAATCGAATATCCTGCTGCAACCAATTTTCCCAAATAGTCTTTTCTCTCATTTCCACATGTTTTAAGAATTGTTTCTGCCCAAACCTTTTCCGAGGAATCTAAATCTATAAATTGAAGTAGCCCCGTAAAATCAGCTTCTTTTGACACAGTAGATGAAACAACACACGGCAATCCCGCAGCCTGTGATTCCACCAAAACAAATGGTAATCCTTCGAATAAAGACGGCATCACAAGGCAATCTAATGCTGACATCCACTCATTGACATTATCAACCGCCCCTGCAAAAATTATCTTGTCTTCTAGGTTGTTTTCTTTTACAATACTTTTTACTTGATCTGCCAATTCACCATCACCTACAAATACAAACATTGTGTCTGAATCTAATTTTATAACTTCTTCAGCTATTTTTTCAGCAAATACTGGATTTTTTGGAAGTTGTAATCTTCCCACATATCCAACTAATTTTCCCTCATTAATTTCATACTGACTGCGAACATCATTTCTTTTTTTCACATCAAACTTATACTTTGGAAGATCAATTCCATTATGAATAACTTGATAACTATGCTTATCAAACATCCAATCACCTGCTGATTGAGAACAAGCAAAGTAACACGTTGCATATTTCCCTAGATTTCGCCTGCTGATTTTTTCAGAAATTTTATGAAAAATATTTACTTCTTGCTGAATTCCGGAACTATGCGCATGAATAATTCTAATAGGCACATTCTTCTTTTTAGCAAACTTTAGTTTATCAATACTTACAATGTCACAAGTATTAAAATAGATAACGTCAAATTTGAATTTACTTAATAAATCCATCCAACTTTTTCTATATTTGATATAATTGCGCCTGCTAAATGGTAATTCAACAAACTGAGCCCCTTCTCTTCTTAGCACATCATAATAAGCAACTTTTCCATTAAATTTAGGAAAGTAACATTCATATTTTGTTTTATCTAGATTCAAGAACAAATTTAAAATATATGTTTCAACACCACCATAATTAGTAGTCATTCCAATAAACAATACTTTCTTCACTTTATTTCCCCTTTTATTGATTCAGCCATTTTACATAATCAAAATATTTTTCAAATATTCTTTTCCCAGTAAATGGATTAATTTTTAGGTAATTTTCCATATCTAATTCGCTTAATTTATATACAAATGGTAAATTTTCATAATGTCTGCATGAAAATACTGCAATAGATTTTGCCCAAGTAATTTTTTTTAGCTCCATAAGTTCATCTTGAGTAACATTATCCAGATCATTTGTTAAAATATATATATTATCCCAATTTATTCTTTGCTTTCTTTCATTCCATTTTTTTTCTGCTTCTTCTATTGTTAAATAGTGGACAAAATAAACCGTTATATCATCTAATTTTGCTACCGGAAAACTATTATCTGTAGTAACAAACTCTAACTTACAATCAAGATAATACTTTATATTTAAAACAAACTTAATAAAATCTGGCGAGTCCATTCTGCAATTAATAGTAGGCGACAAAAATTTAAGTCCTAATTCATGATATATCACTCCTCCTATGCAATTCGAACATAAAATAGTGAAATTATTATTTTGCAATCTTTCTTTTCGTTTTTCCCTAACTCTTTTATAGACAGGGTTATATTTTTTTATCAATTCTTTAAAAATCAACTTTTCTTCCCCCACCCTATTCATTCAATCGAAGCATTTTTTTTAAACACCGAAAACAATCTGCACCAAACACTCTGTGGAAGGGATCAAGTATCTTTTTTCTAAGTTTTTGTTTTTTAGATAACCATGTCATTGAATACCAATGAATAGAATGTGTGTTTTGAGTGATTTCTATTTTCCCTGTACTACTATCTTTCGGATTAAAATATTCCTTAGGGTATATATTGATATCTTTAATTTTTTGAATTTCATTACCATTTTTCAGACCATATTTCTGCAATATTTGTGTAGTCTTAACAACTACAGTTTCCATATTCAATGAACCATCCTGATTTAAGAATCTTTGTTTATTATAAAAATGTAATATTTCTTCATATAACGCTAACCCCGCCTCAGCAGCAATCCCTAACCCTGGATTTACATACTTATCAAATTTGGAATTCATCTCACCATCTATTTCACACCCCATAAACGCTCCTTGATTAAGAATATCATCAAAATTTTTTATCACTTCTACATCAGTGTCAAAATAGATTCCTCCATGATAATATAAAATATCAAAGCGTGCATAGTCACTCACAAATGCGTATTTTCCTGCATCATACGCTTGTGAAATATAAATGTTTTTTCTTACGTCATAATTTTTTTCATTCCATTCTTTAATTTCATAATCTGGAAAAAACTTTTTCCATGACTCAATACATTTTTTTGCCGAGCTAGGTAGTTCATTCCCCCCAAACCAGCAGTAGTGAATAACTTTAGGAATCATAACTTTCCTTCTTTCTAACGTATTAATAAATTTCTTAATTTCTTTTTTGTGCTTGGTGGTAATAACCACGATAATAAGGGTTTTAAACAATATATTTTATAGTAAACCGGTAATTTTAGCATAGATGTTCCATACCAAATGATATATGATGCATGAAACATATACTTTAATTTTCTTCTTTTGTAGGCTTCATCATCCATTCTTACCAAATACAAAGGTTCTTCAATATTTTCACCTTTATATCCACCTACAAAAAAACGATACCATAAATCAACATCTTCTGTTCTCATCGTATGTTTAGAAATTCTATATCCACCTAGTTTTTCCATAGTTTCTGTCCTAACCATAATAGTTGCATGACAAAATGGGGCTCCTTTAGGGACATCGTATTTTGTTGGATTTTTTTTGTTTTTTACAACCACACCATAACCCTTCTCAGAAAACTCCTGCATTTCAGTTCCTACTAAATCAATTTCAGGATGTTCATCCAAAAATCTTACTTGCTTTTCCAGTCTATCCAACATTGATATGTCATCCGCATCCATACGTGCTATATACGAGCCAGTTACATATTTCAAGCACTGATTCAATGATGTTGCTAATCCGCTATTTTGAGAATTAGTTATTACTTTGATTCTACTATCCTTCAATGCATATTTATTTAAAATATTTAAACTTTCATCTGTTGACTGATCATCACACACAATCAATTCCCAATTAGAATATGTTTGATTTACAATGGACTCAATGGCCTCCTTTAATGTATTCATTCCATTATACACGCCCATTATAATGGAAACTTTTTTATTTTCCTCTACCATTTTTAGATAACCTTTCATAAAATTCACATAGATAATCTACATTATCATTAATGTCATATCCTTCTTTTTTTACTACATTAATTGCATTTTCATCTCTCTTAAATTCAGACTGTAAAACTATATCTGCCCATGTTTCATCACTTTTTTCCAAATCAATAAATGTAACATTTCCTGTAATATTTGAATTTTCAGGAACAACTTTTTTTGATGTAAAACATGACAATCCATTTACTTGTACTTCAATCTGCACTATACTAAATCCTTCATATAAAGATGGGAATAAAAAACAATCAAAACTTTGCATAATTTTCTCAATATCATCTCTGAGCCCTAAGAAATGTACTGCTTTACCTATTCCTAACTGATTTGCTTGCTTTTTTCGTTCTTCAAGTAATTTTCCCTCACCAACACATAGTAATACACTATCAGGACGTCTCAAATATATCTCCTTAAATATTTTCAATAATTTTATATGATTTTTTTGCTCTTCAAATCTCCCTATATGCCCAATTACCAATTTTTCTTCTATATCAAGTTCTTTTCTTACACTTTTTCTGACGTTATTATCAAATCTAAATTTTTCACAATTAATCGAGTTCTTTATAATTACCACTTCTTCATTCTTGCCAAACAAAAACTCACCTGCCTCTTTGGAACAAGCAAATTTGATACAATCAGTTTTGAACAACAATTTAGAAATTTGATGCAAATAAATATTTCCAGCTTGTGGATTGTGAGAATGCAAAATTAGATTCTTTGCCCCTCCGTGTTTTGCTGCTTTTAAATCATAATATCCAAAGGCACTACCAGTATGGCGGTGTACAATATCATATTTATTTATTTTAACGATATTGGAAATATCCTTAAAATTCTTAATAGGATTTAATTTCAATGGATATGCGTGAAATACTCTCCCACCTAAACTCTCTATTTCATCATCAAAATATCCTTTTTCTTCAACTGAAGTCAAAAAATCAAACTGCACCTTATCTCGATCTATATGACGATATAATTCCATTACAAAATGCTCAATTCCACCATTCCCCATATTATGAAATATATGTAATACTCTAATCATAAACTCCTCCTAGCACCAAATAACACCCGTTAACTCACTAGAATAATACATTCCCCGAGTCATCAAGTAAAAATAAAATAAATAGCACACAATACTCATTCCATACAATAATTTTCGACTTTCTTTGGTAAAGCATTTTTCTATTATTGACGGTAATACCATATATCCATATAATTCAATATAAATTGGTAATCTTCCAACCAAAATTCCTGTTGTTACCATTCCAATAGCATATAAACACGCTGTTAAAATTGACATATTTATAAATATATGGATAATCAAATCTTCTTTTTTTAATCTTTTTCTACCTATGAAAGCCAGAAATGCAGGCACAGAAAATACTAAAACTCTCAGGGGATTTACCCCATCGTCATTTGCAAACTCCTCTGTTATATTTACCCATTTTGTTTCTTGCAACATAGCATCCATAATATTTGTAAATTTTGCAGTAAAAAAAATAATTATTAATGTTAAAGCGATGAATAATAAGGTTTTCCTTGACCAAGCTTCGCCACGCACTATAAAATATATTGGTAGCATAATAATGCAAGTTGGATGTATTGTTGCACACAGCAAGACAACCAAACAATATCGAACACTCTTTTTTTCTTCAATCCAGGGTGTACACGCAAAAATTATAGTAGCCGCTAAAAACTGACGAATCCCATTCATCATCCATGTAAATCCAAGTAAGGTAATGAAAAGAAACAATGTATAGTAATAATTTTGTGAATACCTCCAAAAAATATATGCAACACAAGTTCCACTAACAATTGCTATAAACATAAGCCATGCATGATAATTTTCAGAAATAAATGTTTTAAAAAAGATCATTAAAACTTTAAATCCCCATCCATCATCAAAAGAAAACTCTAAACCTTTCAAGTCATTCCATTGACATGTTTTGAACTGCACAATATATGAAGCTGTATCTATGAACCTATCTCTTATCCCAGCCCAAAAGATAATATATCCAAAAGTTAAAAATACTAGAAATTTTGCAGCTCTTGTTTTATGCCCCCGCACATCTACAACCATTTTTTGAAAACAAAACCCTATAAAAACTACAACTAGCATAGAAACATATATAATCATGTCAATATCCTCTTTTACCTATCAATTTGCTATAATCCATTTATAAGCTTTAGTACTTCTTTCTTCGTTTCTTCAATACAATAAGATCTTACAGCTTCTCTATTATGCTCTCCCATATGCTTTCTCATTTCAGGATATTCCTTTAATTTTCGAATTCCTTCTCCAAATCCCTGAACATCTTCAGGATCATACATATACCCAGACACTCCATTTTCCATTACATCTGTCAATCCTCGTATATTCGATGTTACAAGCGGAAGCCCACAATACATTGCTTCCAGCGAAGCCACTGGTAATCCTTCTCGTTTGGAAGGCATCACATATACATCTGCTTGGCTGCAAATATCTACTACATCTTTTCGATAACCAAGAAAATGGATATTTTGATTTAACTGTTTCTCTGCTACTAACTTTTTCAAGTTTTCTAACTGATTACCTTTCCCGCAAAGCACATAGTGTATTTTACTATCTCTAAGCATAGCAATTGCCTGAATGATTACCCTTTGATTTTTGTTTTCATTCAATTCTCCGATAGAAAGCACGATAAAATCGTCCTTTTCTAATCCAAGTTCAGCTCTAATATCATTTTTCTTTTCTCCAAGTGTTAGTCGCGAAGTATTAATTCCGATTCCATGAATATATTTTACGTCTTTTACTTGAAAACCTTTTGCCCGTGCATAATCTTCTCGATTTACTGTACAAATTATATCTGCCTTCGAAGCCATCATTTTTTCTATTGGATAATAAATCATCCAGTTTATTTTTGGTGCTCCTGTGTAAAAATGAAATCCATGTACCATATAAAGGACTTTCGTCCCATCTTTTCTCGCTCTTTTTGCTGCTAATCTTGTGACAACTCCCATAACGGGTTCATTTGTCCAAATAATATCATACTTTCCATCATTAATGATTGTCTTCATCTGATAGAATCCTTTGAAATTATCTAAGGCAACGGGGCTCCGATGAAGTTTTACTAAGTGAATTTCTTTTACACAATCTTCAATCTTATCTCTGACTTCTTTCATGCGTCCACCTACTTCTGAACAAGCAATTTCTACTTCATACCCATTCTCTGATAAGTTTCTAATATGTGGCAACAAAAACTGCACCATCATCAAATCTGTAGATGTAACAAGAATTCTTCTATTCATGGATCGTTTCCTCTATTTTTTTCACTATCGAAGCGCTGTCCATTCCATACTGCTGCCTCAGATAATTCTGATTTCCAACTTTAATAGAATATTCATCATTCAATCCAATTCGGAGCAAATAAGCTTTCTTCTCTTTCATTTCAGCCATGACTTCTGCCACAGCACTCCCAAATCCACCTACAATATTGTGCTCTTCACATGTAACAACTACATCAAATTCTTTCGCACACTCTTTAATTACTTCTGTATCAATCGGCTTCACTGTTGGGAAAGTATATACTGCCGGATCATACCCCTTCTCCACCAACACATTATATGCGGCATTTACTTCTTCAAAAATCGCTCCCGTAGAAAAAATCGCTATCTTCTTTCCATCTCTTACCTTAATTGCCTTTCCTATTTGGAAATTATCAATATGATCATGAATTCGCTTTTCTCCTCCGCGTCCAAGTCGTAAGTATGCTGTCCCCGGATATGCAGCTAATGCTTTTGTACATTCTTCCGCTTCCACCAAATCCGCCGGCGCCATAACTACAACATCTGGCAATGCTCTCAAAATCGCTAAGTCTTCTGTTGCCTGATGACTCATTCCAAGTGATCCATATACGAATCCTCCACCAATACAAACTACTTTTACATTTGCATTGTGATATGCACAATCATTTCGAATCTGTTCTAAACATCTTAAAGTCGGAAAATTTCCAATCGAATATGTAAATACTGTTTTTCCTTCTAATGCCATGCCAGCAGCAACTGTTGTCATGTTCTGCTCCGCAATCCCAGCATTTGTAAACTGATCCGGGACGGCTTCCCAATATGGCTTCAATACTCCAAATCCGAGATCGCCTGTAATTAATTCAATATTTTTATCTTCTTTTGCCAACTCAACTAAAGTTTTTACAAATGTATCTCTCATTTCTTTTCTTCTCCCTATACCGTATGTTCTCTTTCACTACTTCCAGATTTTGCCTCTACACGTCGCATTTTCTCTGGATAACTTGTGTTCCATGTATAAGAAAACGTATGATCATTCCCAATGTCATCTCTTTCTGTTGGCTGAACCGGATTCTCAATTCCGTCTGGTGTATATGGATCCTCTACTCCTTCCGGCTTGCATTTATGCAATTCTGCCACCGCGCAATCATATTCCCATCCCTCATGCGGAAAACGATAATGCCATAAAATATCATTTTGCATAAAGGACACACCACATCCCTTGATTGTATTGGCTATGATTACTGTAGGTTTATGAGCTTCTTCCTTGCTAAGTTTTTCTGCCTGTTCAAAAGCAACATTCAATTCTTCGTGGCTATTTCCATCTACTTCAATAACATTCCAACCAAATGCTTTCCACTTTTCACCAAAATTTTCAATTTCAAGTGTATTTTCTTGGAAATCCATGCTCTGCATATGATTGTGATCTACAATAGCCACTAAATTATTTAATCGGAAGTGATTTGCAAACAAGGCAGCCTCCCACACAGATCCTTCATCGCACTCCCCATCTCCCAATACTACATATACTTTATGACTTTTTCCATCCTTCTTCGCGGCATATGCCATTCCAACACCAGCTGATAACCCATGACCAAGCGAACCTGTAGAAAAATCTACTCCGGGCAAATGATGCGAAACATGTCCTGACAAACGGCTTCCATTCTGATAATGAGTCTTCAACTCCTCTACTTCAAAAAAACCATTTTCTGCTAAGGCAGCATAGATAGATGCTCCTGCATGCCCCTTGCTTAAAATAAACCGATCTCTATCTATTTTTTGGGGATTTTTCGGGTCAATGTTCATAACTCCACTATATAAAACTGCAATAATATCTGCCACAGATAAAATTGCCCCAATATGACTACCACCAGATAAATGCGTCATTTCAATTCCATGACGTCTTATTTTCCATGCTAACTCTTCACTATTCATTCTAATCTCCTTCTTAATAAAACCCTCTACAACTCTTTCCTATTTTATTCCTAATAACAACTCAAAAAATCTATTATGAACTCTTAGATACTTTCTATATATCCATACTATAAACATCGGACCTAAAAATCCACTCAAAAACATTGATATAGATGTAACTTCCCACATCATTCCTATCTTTCCACAAATACCCATTATCACCGCTTGAAATAGCCATGAATAAATATATATTGTAAAATTATGCTTACTAACTTCTAGAGAGATTTTCTGTTCAGGAATCACTCTTGCAATTTGATGGCACGCAAATATCATTAACATTGCCACGCAAAACATAAGTGTTTGATTTCCATAAAAACAATTCACTAATATAATAGAAATAATTGATGCCACTGCAAATTCTATTAATCTAGTACACTTTTTAACACTTTTCTCGTATAATCTAAAATGGTTTACTCCCATACCTATACAAAAATAAAATAGAGCTTTTCTCAAATCGCTTATTCCAAACCATTGAGTAGAAATGGGTAAAAAATACACTATCAAAGAAATCAATGTCAAACTACACACCATATAGCTTTCATTTTGAAATAAGCAACTTCTACATATTCCAAACAACATATAGCACCACAACAATACTGGAATAAACCAAAAATGTCCCCATACTCCTACTCTCGGTACAACAATTGCCTTGGCCAAATATTCCAATGTCACAAAAGAGTGGTATTCTAAATAATATTTTGGCACTATAGCTATGACAGATAAGAACACATATGGTGTAAGAAGCCTTATCATCTTATTTTGAATCCACTTTTTATAACCAAGTTTCCTTAATGACTGAGAATTCATAAATAGAAATCCAGAAATAAAAAAGAATAAAGGCATATGGAATGTATATATAAACAAAATTACCTTTTCAAAAATAGTGCCACTAAATAATTTCCAATCACTAGGATGAGAATGTCCAAGAATTACCAACATGATTCCTATTGTATATAATGTATCTATCCATGGATATTTTTTTACACTTTTCATCTTGATATTCCATCCAATTTTTCAACATCTTCCCTATTGAGAGACCATCCACTGCCCTCTACATTGGAAAGTATCTGACTCGGTCTCTTTGCTCCGCAAAGTACCACAGATTCTGGAATAAAATCAAGAATATATCGGATTGCCACCGCCGCAACAGATTTCTCATATTTTTCAGCAATCTCTTTCATATGTTCAACGATTTCAAGATTTTTCATCAATTTCTCTCCGTGAAAGTTTACATAAATATCACGACTTCTGCGGTCATTTGACTCAAAACAAACATTTTCTTTCGTATATTTTCCTGTCAAGATTCCCTGTCCAAGGCTTCCCCATGTAAATGGTGTCATCTGAAGTTTTTCGGAAATCTCTAATAGATCTGCTTCATTTTTCCTGCAAGCCAGACTATACTCATCTTGAAAGCTTGCAAACTTCCCTGTAAATGGAATGATTTCTTCCATGTCTTTTTTATGTATATTGGATAATCCATAACTACAGATATATCCCTTTGCTTTCAATTTTTCCAGCGTTTCCACAACATCTTCCAACGCTGTTTTTCCATCTCTATAATGAACTTGATACAAGTCTATATAATCTGTTCCTAACCTTCTCAAGCTTCCTTCCAAGGCTTTTTCTATCCATTGAGGAGTATTATCATAAAATGTCTTACCATTCTCTATTCTCACCCCAAACTTAGAAGCAATCACTACGTCTTGGCGTTTTCCTTCCAAGGCTTTCCCCAGAGTAATTTCTGACTGTCCTAACCCATAAGTATCTGCTGTATCAAAAAAATTCACTCCACATTCTAGAGCCGTATGCACTGCTCCAATTAGTTCATTTTCCTGAGTATCTCCCCAACCATATCCTCCCATCGGGCAACCACCCATACAAATCCTTGAAACCTTTATATCAGAATTCTTTAATACAATTTCTTCCATATGTACTCCCTTCCCCTTATTTCGTCATAAATGTCAATGCCTTCTTAATCGTTTTAAATACTGTCAAAAAGAATAGCTTAATATCTGTTGCAAAGGAAACTGTTCTCGCATACTTGATCCTCAATTGATTTTTTTTCTTGAGAACATGCTTTTCATACATCTCATCCGCATTCTCTCCACCTACAATCTCATCCAAGTTAATAAATTCAATTGAACTATAATCTGTAATTCCCGGACGTACCTCTAAAATAAGTTTTTCTTCCCCTTCATACTGATTTGTATACTTTAATAGTTCTGGTCTTGGACCGATAAAGCTCATTGTTCCATTTAAAATGTTAAATAACTGTGGAATTTCATCTAGTTTTGTTTTTCTGAGAAATGCTCCTACACGAGTAATGCGTGGATCATTTAAAGCAGTTGTGCCTCCGCCGATCTTATCTGCATTTTTTACCATCGAACGAAATTTAAAAATTTTAAAAGGCACTCCCTTATATCCACCTCTATCTGCCTTATAAAAAACTGGAAATCCACTGTCAATAATAATTGCTAGCGAAATAATAATATAAACTGGTAAAAGCACAATTAAAAATACAAGTGCCACAAGAAAATCCAACTTACTTTTCATATGCACATTGTAAAATTTTTTATAATTTTCCATTCTCTCATTCCTTTTCGTCCCTATACTTCGGTACTTTCTTTCCCCTCTTCTACTTCCTGGACATCATAATAAGCACTACTATAATCCCCGCCATAATACTTACTATAGTAATACTTTCCATAATACCCTTTTGCTCTGACATCTACTTTATTTAACACTGCCCCGAGAATCCGACATCCGGATCGTTCCAGCTGTCGCTCTACTTTCTGTGCCATTTTATAACTGATTGCATCATTTTCAATGACGAGCATAGCCCCGTCACATTCTTTCGCGATGACCGCTGCATCAATCACACTTCCAAGCGGCGGTGTGTCAATAATAATGTAGTCATAAAGTGCGTGTGTCTTTTCCATTAGCTGTCTGAAATGTTCGTTCCCGAGTAATTCGGATGGATTTGGCGGTACCGGCCCCGGAAGGATGACATGCAGATTGGAAATATTCGTAGCACATACGACTGCACCCAGTTCTTCCTGTCCGGACAGATAATGGGAAAGCCCTTTTACTTCCTGCGTGACCTGATATCGTTTTGAGAATACCGAGCGGCGAAGATCCGCATCGATATAAAGAATTTTTCTGTCTGTCTCGGCAAGGCTTTCTGCCAGCCGAAATGATACTTCTGATTTCCCTTCTCCAGGGGTGCAGCTTGTCACTGCAATGGCATTGATCTCTTCCCCGCAGAACAATACATTTGTTCTCAAGGTGCGATATGCTTCGCTTGTTCTGTAGTCCATGTTGTCTGGTATGACCAAATTAATCTTCTGCATCGCTTTCTCCCTTGTGTTCTATTTCTTTTTCTTCGTCTTTGTCTTGTCCTCCGTGGACGGAATCGCTCCAAGTACTCCGATTCCAAGATATTTCTCCACATCATCCTGACTACGGATCTTATCATTCATCAAGAAGATCAGTAAAATGATTCCGGCTGTCAACACAACTCCTGCAGCGCCTCCAAGCACAGTATTTTTCATAATATTCGGACTTGCAGGTTTTGACGGAATCAATGCTTCCTGTACCGTGTTCATTGCTTTTAAGTTCATAACCTCTGTCACATGATTCGCACCGACATCTCTTACTTTATCCGCAAGTTCTTTTGCAAGATATGGATCCGGATTGCTGACAGAAATATTTAGAATCAATGTATTTTCTTGATTCGTTACCGTAATTGCATTGGCAAGCGCGGTACTGGACATCTTCAGTCCAAGTTCCTCGATCACCTTATCTGTGACTGGTCGGCTCTTTAAGAGAGAGGCACAATCTCCGAGCAACTGATTGCTGAGGCTGATGTCTCCCGATGTCACCGCTGCATCCTCCGCTTTTGTCAATACATATGCCTGTGTGGTCGCCTGGTAGATTGGTGTAACCATAAATTTCGTATAACCGAATGCAGCTCCGGCTGTCAGTACACCGACCAGAATAATGACCCACGCTTTATCTAACAGAACTGCCAGCATCTCCAGCAGATCGATCCCGTTTTCTTCTATCTGTTCTTCTCGTTGTCTCATTCATTTTCTCCTATATGTTCTCTTTTCTCTGTCACAGTTCCTCTATGAGTTTATTTTCAATCAATTTCCGTGGATTGTCATACAGCAGTTCTTTTGTACGCGCAAATCCATATGTTTTTTCCATATATTCGGCACATTCCTTCAGATTCGGTCTGCGCGATTCCATATGGTGCATGTCCGATGCCACAAAGTGCACCAGTTCCTTTTTCATCAGCTTTTGAGCAAAAAGCTTCATTCGCAGACCGTTTTTCCCTACGATGCTGTCGCCATTGAGTTGAATATAAGCTCCCATCTGGATCACTTCGGAAACTCTGCTGACATTTTGATGGAAGACACGATACCGCTCGGCATGTGCGATGATCGGACAGTATCCTCTGTTGACCAGAACGTGCACTGCATTGCGGATATACGCATAATCTTCCAGCGGCGAGAATTCTACAAGCAGATATCTGCTCTTTGCCATCGGGAAAATATTCCCTGCGGTAATCTCCTCCGCAAAATCGATTGTATAATAAATCTCTGTCCCCAAAAGTACGATCATATCCGGCAGATGTTCTCGCAGCCATCCGCGGATCTTCTGCAAAGCTTCCATGGTCCGTTCCGGGTTGCGGTGAAAGTGATTCCGATGATAGTGGGGCGTTGCGATCACACACCGTACCCCCTGCCGATATGCACTTTTTAACATCCGCACACTTTCCTGAAAATCCGAAGCTCCGTCATCTACGCCTGGAAGGATATGTGCATGAATATCAATCAGCCCTTTCATCTATGTTCACCTCACCTTTTCTACCCTCTGCTGTTTTTAATCAGCCGTCTTCGCAAACTTGCAATCCGCAGTAATAATAATGCAGCAATTCCAAAGAACCCTATCGCAAATCCTTCAAAGATCATCAGACCGTTCGTCACATAAGTCACCATAAACTGGTACAAATATTCCGGTTCAATCACAAGCCGCCGATAGTCCTGTGCAAGCAGCAAATATGCCGGAACAAGACCGATCATCATCCCCGATGCCAGTGTACTGTACACAAGATAGCGCATCGCGTGATGTCTCCAAATATACATCCGGAATAATACAAATCCTGCCAACACCGCAAAGACTATGCAACCGAGAATGCCAACTGTAATTACTTTCTCTGCAAAACTGTGAATGCTTCCATAATATTCAATAAAAGGAATCTTCGTTGCCCTTACATATTGATCCGCTGCCTGTTCCAGATAAGTATTCAGTACCGTCTGCTGTGCTTCCCCCAGTTCAATTTCCCGGGACTTTGCATAGTTTTCTACATTCTCTTTTAACTTTGTTCGAAGCTTCCCGGTATCCGGCTGATAAGTCTGTCCGGTCAAAGATGCCTCCAGACTCTCTCGGATATCGTTGTACATACTGTTCGTATCTACAATTCCTTCCAGTGCACTTTTCGGAATCCCAAGAGGAATGGATAAGTCTTCCACTCGCTCGTAAAAATCATCACAGACTACTCCATAATAATCCTTCACATTCAAGCTGCGAACGATCATCTTCTCATTCAGGAACCCTAACCGGAGGCTGCCAAGAAGCGCTGCCATTGTCAGTGCCACCGCGATCAAAAAGGACAGAATCATGCTCACGATCGTTCTTCCTTTTCTGTTGGAGGAAGACTGCTTCTTTGTTTTCTGATATTCCATCTTTCTTCCTCCTATTTTAATACTGGTCCACTCACTTTGTCTGCATAGACAAAGAAACGCTGATCCGTACTTGACAGCATGTCAAACGGATAACAGGTATACATGACCAGCTCTTCTTTCTTCTGAAGCAGGTCTACTGCCTGCGGATCAGATTCGTTTAAAACCTTCGTCTCCCGCACTTGGTAGCGGTAGATCCCATAACTTGTCTTAATTGTCACTTCATCTCCCACTGCAATCTTTTGCAGCGGAGAAAAGTAGGTTGTATTGTGCCCGCTGAGTAAAATCGTCTTGCCATACCCTGGAATAAAGCTGCCCTGATACTGTCCGGCTCCCACACGCATGATTTCCATGCTGTCGCCGTAGTAGAGCGGTACATCCAGCCCAATCTGCTCACAAGTCACATTTGCATAATGCTCCCCAAACTTCGGCCAGGTTACATCCGCAAGCGGAATCTCTTCCGCCTCTGCATGTTTATCTGGTTCCGAAAAAATAGAGCCCAATTCCTCAGAAAATTCAGGAAGGCTCTCAGTCATAAACATGCTGCCTGCAGTCGTTACTATATTTATAAACGGGGATGCCGCAACATATACAACTCCGTAACCTATCATGGTAAAGAATAGTGGCACGATCACATATGCCACTATTCTGCTTTTACGCTGTTTCATCAATCTAGCATTCCTCTGCAGTCTCTCTATAGTTGTTCTTCTTTGCCACAGCAGCACATCCTACCAAAGCCATCACAAATCCGGCTGCTACCGCATATGTCGCTCCGGCGTTCATACCAGTCTTCTTGATCACCTTGTCAGAAGATCCGATAGTTGTACCGTCTTTTGCAAGCTTTACATTGATCACACCGTTGTCTCCTGCGAGCATGTCCGCTGTGATAATGATTCCGACTTCTTTCAGTCCCGGTGCAATCGCATCTACAATCTGCTGTGCGATCTGCATAATACCATCTTTTCCGATAATATTTAACAAATCTTTTGCACTTGCAGCGCCATTCGCATCAATTGCCTGCTGTAAAAGGCCAGCTGCCTGATCGATTGCCTTTAACACTGCATCTACCTGACTCGCTGTCAGATCCACTTCTCCGGAAGCGAGCCAGCTCTCTGCCTGACTGTAATAACTTGCATACAGAGAAACATCTGTCACTCCAAATCCAGCTGCAGAACTTTCCATCTTATTCAGAATCTTCTGCTCTTCTGCGCTGACTCCTGAGGCTGCCAATGCCGGCATGCACATAGAGGCACTAAGTACACCTGCGGCCAATACTGCAGCAAATTTCTTTTGGTTCCTCATATCCTTTCCCTCCAAACATCACACACATCTCATATTTACACGGATGTTTCGTTTTAAATATGAATTGCTTAATAATTTCTATATATACGAAAATAGTATATCGCATCTATTTCTGTTTGTAAACATCCTTTTGCCCTACTTTTTGTCTTATGCTTCCCTGCACACGAACAATCTATTTTGGCGATGCCTGATATCGGTATTCCGGAACGATCTTATGTACAAGTTCACGAATGTTCTTATCTTCCCTCCGGGATGCTTCATCCAATGCCTCGATATTTTTCTCAAAGGTCTCCTCATCCACGTCAATCTGTCTTCCGATGAAGATTCTCTTGTTCTCTGTCGTCTGCATTCCTTCTTCATCCATCAAAAGCTCTTCGTAAAGCTTCTCTCCGGGACGCAGTCCGGTAAATTCAATTTTAATATCTACATCCGGTTCATATCCCGACAGCTTGATCAGATTTCTGGCAAGATCAACGATCTTAACCGGCTCTCCCATATTTAGTACGAAGATCTCTCCATTTTTGGCATAAGCTCCGGCCTGAAGCACAAGGCTGACTGCCTCCGGAATCGTCATGAAATACCGGATGATGTCTTTGTGTGTGACAGTGACCGGACCTCCGTTTTTAATCTGCTCTTTGAAAAGCGGAATTACACTTCCGTTGCTTCCAAGGACATTGCCAAAACGGACTGCCGCAAACTCTGTCTGACTCTTCTTTCCGATCGTCTGAATGACCATCTCACAGAGTCTCTTGCTCGCCCCCATAATATTGGTCGGATTGACCGCTTTATCTGTAGAAATCAAAATAAACTTTTTCACTCCGTAGTCGCTTGCCATCTTCGCAGTCTTATAAGTACCGATCACGTTATTCTTAATTGCCTCGTTTGGACTGTCCTCCATCAATGGGACATGCTTGTGTGCCGCTGCGTGAAATACGATTTCCGGGTGATACGTGGCAAACACATCGTTCATCCGGCTTGTATTTCTGACAGAGCCGATCAGAACTTCCAGATTCAGATTTGGATATTTTCTCTTTAATTCCTGCTGGATCGCATAGGCATTGTTCTCATAGACATCAAAGATGATCAATTTTCCCACGCCGTGTCCCGCAAGCTGACGACAGATCTCACTTCCGATCGACCCGCCTCCTCCGGTGACAAGCACCGTTTTTCCCTGGATATATCCTAAGATTTCCTCCAGATCCACCTTGACCGGTTCCCTTCCGAGCAGATCTTCAATCTCAACTTCTCTCAACTGTGAGATACTGACTTCTCCGTCAATCAACTGGTAAATTCCAGGGAGAATCTTCAGCTCACATTTTGTCTCTTTACAGATCTCCACCAATTCCTTGATCTGTTGGCTTGTCGCCGAAGGAATTGCGATGACGATCTTCTGGATCTTATACTTTTCTACAGATTCCATAATCTTGTCCGCCCCACCGACAACCGGACATCCGAGAATATATCTTCCCCATTTCTTCGGATCTTTGTCAATCAGACAACAGACCTTTCTCGTAGCTGCTTTGCTCAGGCGATTCTCCTTGATGATCGCAGCCCCCGCATCACCGGCTCCGATGATCATAACATTCTCCCGCTTCTCCGCCATTCCACGGTTACACTTATTTCTTACAAACCGGAAAAACCGGTAAGAGAACCGCAATCCCACGACCATGAATAAAAAAAGCAAAAAGTATAGCAACAGGTAACTTTTAAACATCTTAAGTCCCATCACTGCCATTCCCAGAACGTGCAGCAGACTGGAAATTGCCACAGCAGCAACGATACAGGATAATTCCGTGATGCTCGCATATTTCCAAAGGCTGGTGTATAGATGAAACATGGAGAATACAGCCAGTGTCACCAAAATATTCAGCGGCATATATCTCCACACAGTATGGATAAACGTCTCTTCTACAGCCTGAAAGTCAAACTCATGCCGAATCCACAGACTGGCAAAAGATGCCACCTGCATAAATAAAATGTCTAACATCACAAGCAGAGCTATCCGGACTGTCAATGCATGTTTTTCTGTTTTTTTCATGTTCCCACTCTTTTCTCATTTGTAATTTCCTATTATAATATATAACATTATATATAGCACATTATTTCACGAAATTCAAGTACCCCTACCCGGTTTTGTTTTGGCATGAAAAAGTTTGTTTTAAATGATTATAATTTAAAAGTATTTTCCTGCTTTTATGGTAAATATTTCTATTCGCATAAACGGTGATTTATCCCCCAATCAAAAAAAGAGATGCCGGTCTTGTTTTTGTCCACCGGCATCTCTTTCTGATTTCGCAAATACATTTCACGAATTCTGGTCTATTTTTTGATTTTATTTAACTGAAGATTTAAGACTTTTACGCCCTGCTCCGGAATCTCCTGTCCCATCTGGCCTACCATCTGGATCATTTCTTCTAATGTCTTTCCGCCGAGCATCTTTAACATTCCTTTGTTTAATTTCATGCCAGACATTGCAGATAAAGCTCCGCTGAGAATTGCAGCCGCCTCATCATTTTCAATGATATCTGTGATCTTGTCGCGGATAGAGAAATATCCTTCCGGGAATACCATCTCGCCTGCGTTTGCTGCTTCTGCTGCCGCCTGATCAAACCAGTTGGCTGCTCCTTCCATTCCTTCCTCATCTTCATTCTTCGGAAGTGTGTAGATCTCCGGTTTTTCTTCTACTTTTTCAAGTGCGAGAGAATCTGTGCAGTCGTTGTATCTTGCAGTAATCTGTGTAAATCCTTCGTGAAGCGGAACTCCTTCAAATACAAAAATCTTCTCTCCGCTCTGCTCTGCAAATAATTCTCCATCTACATAAAGCTGTACTGCCGGCTGGTTCGAGTATACTTTTACCGTTGTAGTCTCCCCGGCTCTCTGTGCGTATCTGCGACCGCAAACGTATACAAATGGTTCGCTGCTCCAGTATGCTTTGTATAAGTAGAATGCTTCCTTTTTGATCTTTCTGTCGATCGTAACAAGACCTTTGTTATTTCTTCCTGCCACTCCACCTTCATCTCTGGCTGCACAACCGAAGTCGAACATGTTCCACACATGGCTGCTCCAGATATAGTCGCGCTCCATCAACATTTTCACCATGAACTCATGGTACTCTGCCTGATATGCCTCAGAGTAATCTCTGCACTTCGGCTCATCCGGCTGATAAGTAATGATTCCTTCTGCACCATACTCAGAAAGTCCGATGCAGCGATCCGGATATTTCTTATGATAATCGTCAAACCATACGGAATTCTGCTCATATTTTCCGCCGTACCACCCGAAATAGTGATTATAGCTTTCTACATCTGTCACACTGTGAAGATCGCTGTCCTGGGAGAGCAATGTCACATGTGCCATCGTTGTCAGTCTGGTCGGATCCAGCTCTTTGACAAGGGCATTGAGATCTCTGTGGTTGTCCACAAGCCCTGGTTTCTCACCGTGGATTGTAATCTCATTTGAGATTCCCCAGAAGCAGATACATGCATGATTGTAATTCTGGTAGATCAGATCTTTCATCTGCTGACGACAGTTTTCATGTGCCGCCGGATCATCGCTCTGGCTGCTGATGTACGGGATCTCTGCCCATACGACAAATCCATACTCATCGCATACATCATAGAAATCCTGACTGTGCTGATAGTGTGCAAGACGGATCGTATTTGCTCCAACTTCCCGGATCAGATCCGCATCAAGGCGGTGATCTTCTTTTGTCAGTGCATTTCCCTGATACAGCTTATCCTGATGTCTGGAAACTCCACGCAGTTTCATCGGTTTTCCATTTAAGAAAAATCCTTTTTCTTTGTCGACATAAAATTCACGGATACCAAAACGTACAGTAACCTCATCGACCGTTTCATTGCGGCGTACCAGTTCTGCTATACATGTGTAAAGATATGGATCTTCCACACCCTGCCACAGATGTGCATCCGGAAGGAACTGAACGACTGATGGCTGCTCTGCCGGTCTCCAGCTTTCTGCTACAACGTTTCCGTCTGCATCTTTGATCTGGTATCTGACAGTATAATTTTCGTCTGCATTCTTCACCCAGGATTCCAACTTGATCTCTGCATCTTTTCCTTTGATAACCGGAGTTACTTTCAGTCCCGGAGCCCCATAAAAATCCAGATCAAAATGAACTTCCGGCACAAGGATCAGATTGACACCGCGGTACAATCCGCCATAGAATGTAAAATCTGCAACCTGTGGATAGATGTGGCTCTTCTCGCCATTGTCCACTTCGATCACAAGAAGATTTTCTCCCTGCGCGTGCAATGCTTCTGTCACATCCGCACGGAAGGTAGAGAATCCGCCTTCGTGATATGCCATTTCCTGTCCATTTACATACACGCGTCCGGACAATGCTGCTGCCAGCACTTCTACATAGACACGGTATCCATCCATACACTCCGGTGTCTCAAAGCTTTTTGCATACCAGCACGCTCCGCGGTAGTATTCTCCTCTTCCGTCCTGGCCATCCACAGCGTTCCATGTGTGAGGCAGATCTACTTTTGCCCAGTCACAAGGAAGTTCCTGCGGAAGTCCGACATTTTCTTTTTGAAAATACCAGTTTTTATTTAATTCTATTACAGTTCTCATGATATCTTCTCCTTTTCCTATCAATTTGTTTTATCATAGCATATCTGATTTTTCCGTTCAATCAACAATCATGGACATTCCGTTTTGAAACCGACACTTTCCCTATATCTGTTGTTTTTCTTCTATTTTTCTTTGTCGTTTTCCTTTCTTTGTGTTATGATTTACAAATAAACCATTTTTGAATGTTTAGAAAGGTGTTTTTATGCAACAGGAAAAATTACATCGGAAGAGAGCTTACTCCCAAAAAGTACTAAAGGAAGCTCTGCTCAAATTACTGGTCGACCAGCCGCTCTCTAAGATTACCGTACAGAAGCTCTGTGAGACTGCCGACGTCAACCGCACTACATTTTATTCGAACTTTGAAGATATCTTTGCATTGTACCGGCAGGTCCAGGACGATTTTCTCGAACAGATGGCACTGTTTACCCAACAGCAGAAACCTTATGCGGACAACCGTGCACTGATCCGCGATATCTTTCGTTTTCTCTATGAAAACATGGACTCCTGCCGTGTACTGATCCTTCATTCGGAAGATGCATTTCTCGAGCGTCTGTTCGCACTGCAATACGATGTCAGTCGCACCTTGATGCAAGAAAGCTGCGATGCATTTGATCCGGACTCTTTTGATTATCTCTATACGTTCCGCGTCTGCGGAATCATCGGAATCATCCGGAAATGGTTCCACGATGGGCTAAAGATTCCTTATGAACAGATTGCTGACTATGCGATCCAATCTTCGGATGCACTCCTCTACTCATGGAAGGAGGCTCATAGAAGCAATGACTAACTTTCACAGACGAATACTTCAGACAGGAATTGCGCTTCTTGTCTTCTTGCTGCTCCTGTTTTTCTCTTTTCAGCAGCAGAAAAAGCAATCTGCGGGAACGGATGAAACTGCAAAAGCTCCTATCTCTGACACTGCTTTTAAACTGAATACCGTTGTCACTGTAACGCTCTATGACTCTACAGATGAGAACCTGCTTGCGGAAGCGATCGATCTCTGCGACAAATACGAAAACTTGTTCAGCCGCACACTCCCGACAAGCGAGCTCTACCAACTCAATCACGGTCTTCTTCCACAGGAAGACGGTTTTTTCTGTATCTCACCGGAGATGACAGAACTGCTCACTACCGCTCTCTCCTACTGTGAAAAATCGGGCGGAGCCTTCGACATCACCATTGGTCCGGTCTCTGCTCTGTGGGATTTTACTTCTGAAGAAAAGGTGGTGCCGTCGGATGCCGAGATCTCTGCTGCACTTCCGCTGGTAGATTATCGAAAGGTCATTGTAAAAGAAAACCGTGTCCGGTTTTTGCAGGAGGGAATGCAGCTTGACCTGGGAGCGATCGCCAAAGGCTACATCGCTGACAAAATAAAAGAATTTCTGCTAGAGCATGGGGTAAAAAGCGCCGTGATCAACCTTGGTGGAAACGTCCTCTGTGTCGGAGAAAAGCCGGATGGAGATGCTTTCGGAATCGGAATCCAGAAGCCTTTTGCAAAACGAAGCGAGACCGTGTCGACAATACAGGTGCGGGACAAATCCATTGTCTCCTCCGGGATTTACGAGCGTTCTTTTGAAAAAGACGGCAAGTTCTACCATCACTTGTTAAATCCAAAAACGGGATACCCTTATGACAACTCACTTGTGTCCGTCACAATCCTGTCCGAAAAATCCGTAGATGGAGATGGGCTCAGCACTGCCTGCTTTTCCCTTGGTGTCGAAGAAGGTATGAAATTCATCGAAGATCTTCCGGATACGGAGGCCGTATTTATTACGGAAGATTACAAACTCCATTACAGCAGCGGTTTTCCACGATCGTAAAATCATAACAGAAGAGAATCGCCCACAGAAGATCCGTACATGATTGATCTTCTGTGGGCGATTCTCTTATTCTTTTTACATCTGTTCCAGCAAATTACAAATACGCTCCGCAGCATCTGCCGGTACAGTATTCCGTTGATTTTCGATCATCCTTCCTGCCGGTCTTGTATTTTTCATCAGTTTCCGCCCCGCAAGCAACTGATCTTCGATCATACGGGGAGCAAGACACATGCCATGTTTCCGGAAAAATATGCGGTTTCTTGTCTCACACCCCGGAATCGGTGTCAGATGGATCAACGGTATTCCGATCACAGCCGCTTCGGTGGAGGAAAGTCCTCCCGGCTTCGAATAGAGAACGTCACATGCCCGCATATAGGTTGCCATCTGGTCAGTACTTCCTATAATAGAAATATTTTTATAACCGGCATAGCGCTTGCGAAGCTTCTTCTCCAGCTTCTTGTTCCTTCCACAGATCACCACCGCCTGCTCCACCTCTTCCAGCGCTTCTCGCATCAAATCCAGCAACTGTTGGATTTTCCCGGCACCGATGCTTCCTCCTGCTACGAGATAGTAGATGCCGTCCTCGCTCATCCCAAGCTTCTCTCGCGCCTGCTGCTTCGTTTCCTTGGAACAAAATGTCTCATCTACCGGAATGCCAAATGCGCGAAGCTTCTGTTTCTTTACCCCTTTTCGGACAAATTCCAGTTCTAACTCCTCATGGGGGATCACATAATAATCACACTCCGTCTCCCCGGTAAAAGGAATACAGGTGTAGTCCGTCGCCACATAGACCGACTTCGGACAATTCCACCCTTTTCTTTTTAAGTAGGAGATCATCTCCGCAGGGTACAGATGCGGCATCACAATGGCATCGTAAGACTTCTGTTCCAGATACTTTGCCAGATGCCTTGCCACAAGGCTGTTCGCATAATAAACCGGAGATCTGCCGGGCAGTCTGCTTACAAATGCCCCGAGCTTATACAGCATCCCAAATGCCCGCGGATGCTTCTGGACCAATTTTACATAAGCTCCACCTACCGCTCCTGCAACGCGCTTTCCGGACAGTTCAAATGGATTTAAAAAGACCGCCTGATGTCCTCTCCGGATCAGTTCTTTCTGGATGGATCTGGCAGCAGAATTATGTCCTCCACCGGTATCACAAGATAAAATCAGTACATTCATAATAGTTTCACCTTAATTTCCTCTCTTTCTTCCCGGCAAAGCATCAGCTTGCCAAGTACCAGCGCAGAGATCAGAATCATTCCCAGGCTGACGTAAGAATTTTTTCCAAAAAACAATACGAGAATCGTCGCAAAAAGATACGTCGCAAATGTCTTATGATAATTCGGCGTGATCACAATCACAAAGGAGAATAAGAGAAAACAGCATGCCAGCAGCAGCACTGGTTTCATATATGGATAGAGTCCAAGCAGCACCCCGAAAGAAACTGCAATCCCTTTTCCTCCACGAAAACGATGAAATACCGGGAAGATATGTCCGGCAACCGGTGCTGCCAGCACAAACGTAATCCAGATATCTGCCCCCGGCAGTCCATGCATGTAAGCATACACCGGCAAAATTCCTTTTAAAAGATCGCACAACAACGTGCAGATGCCACACCATATTCCTCCATTTAGAAATGCATTTGTCGTTCCGGGATTCCCGTCAATCGTATCTTCCGTCACATCTTTCTGGCAGAATAGCTTCCCAAACACCTTTGCATATAACACACTCCCGGAAACATACCCGATCATCGTATAAAATATTCCCCGTCCCATTGTCCACCTCGTTGTATAAATCTTTCCCATTTACTCTTTTGCATCTGTTTCCACATTCTTTTTACAGATCTGTATCTACGCCTCTTCGTCCAGTATCTTCTGAATCGTATTTTTCACCAGTTCAAAGGCGATCGGATTCATACCGCTGTTGATCACGATATCTGCAGTACTCCTTGTCGGTTCTACATAGAGATAATGCATCGGTTTGACAGTTGTAAGATATTGCTCCACAACACCTTCCATATCGCGCCCACGCTCTTTGACATCACGAATAATCCTGCGGAGAATTCTCTCATCTGCATCGGCCTCTACATACACCTTGATATCCATCAGATCTCTCAGCCGTTCATCTGCCAGGACAAGGATTCCTTCTAATAAAATTACTTTCTTTGGCTCTACAGTCACAACTTCGCTTGACCTTGTGTGAAGTGTGTAGTCATAAGTCGGACACTGTATCGTCTTTCCTTCTTTTAACTCCTTCAGCTGTCTGACAAGCAGCTCTGTCTCCATCGCATCCGGATGGTCATAATTCGTCTTACGGCGCTCTTCCAGCGGAATATCACTTTGATCCCGGTAATAGTTATCATGGTAGAGCACTGCCACATCGTCTTTAAATTCTTTTTTTAACTTTCTTGTGAAGGTGGACTTTCCAGATCCGGTCCCACCTGCAATTCCAATAATGATCGTCTTCATCTCTTTTACCTATATCCTATTTTTCTTATTTGCAACCTTGGCGCTTTTATTATACAATTCACAGGAAATACCGTCAATCCTTTCCCCTCTGCTTTTTATTCCCGCTTCTCTGCAATCTCAGAATCAAACACTCCTCCAAGAAGCTCTGCAACCTCCTGCATCCGTTCTTCTTCCATGCCAGAATAGTTGAGTACCAGCACATGTTCGTACCGCTTCTGCTCTTCGATACAAAACTCCGACAGACAGCAAAGATGAATTCCCCTTTCTTGTGCCCGCCGCTTCACTTCCGCATCGGGAAGCTCTGTATGAAGTTTTACGAGCAGATGCGTGCCCGTCTCCATTCCGACAATTTCTTCCACCGGAATGGTCGGTGTGCATTCAATTGCATGCTTCAACTTTTCTCCCTGACTTAGATAATACTTACGCAGCCGGTTCAGATGGCGGTCAAAATACCCATCACGCAAAAATCTTGCCAGTGTATGCTGTTCCAGATTCGACGAAGTATTCGAAAAAAAGTTTGCCGAGTTCACATAACGTTCCAGAAGCTTTGGCGGCAGCACCATATAGCTGATCCGGATCCCGGGACTTAATGTCTTACTGAACGTATTCATATAAATAACACGCCCGCTTGTATCCAGACCAAAAAGCGCCGGAATCGAATGCCCGTTATAGCGGAACTCGCAGTCGTAATCATCTTCTATAATATAATGTTCTTCCGATTCCTCCAGCCACTTCAGCAATTCCTGCCTGCGTCTTGCAGACATCACCGTCCCAAGCGGATAATGGTGTTCGGGCGAGGTATGGACAACTGTTGCCTGGCTGCTTCGCAGACTTCCCATATGAATTCCGTTTTCCGCCATAGCCGTCCAAGTCCACTTCACTCCGAGTTCTTCATAGATCAGCCGGATTTTTTTGTATCCGGGATTTTCCACCGCATACACTGCATGTTCCGGAAGCAGCCCGATCAATTTTGAATACAAATACTCAATCCCGGTTCCGATCACAATACAGTCCGGGGATACTACCATGCTTCGGTTGTGATACAAATATTTTGCAATCTCATACCGAAGTTCCGGGCTTCCGAGAAATTCTCCACGCATGATCAGATGCAGATTGTAGTCCCCAAGCACCTGTCGCATGACTTTCGTCCACATCGAAAATGGAAATTTCTCGTATACTGTTGTATTTGAGGCAAAGTCTGCCACCCATTTTTCTTCTTTTTCCGGAGTCGGATCGGGGATTGTAATCTTCTGGTACCTTAAAGGTGAATCAAAATCAGATACCACATAATATCCACTCCGCTCCCTCGACTGCAGGTATCCTTCCATCTGCAGCTGTTCATACGCATTGATCACGGTCCGCACACTGATTCCATTTTCCTTTGCAAGTTGTCTTTTTGACGGCATTTTTTCGCCCTCTGCAAGTTTTCCGTTCAAAATATCTTCCTTCAGACATTGATACAAATATTCATATTTCGACTTTCCGTCTCTCTGTTCCAAATCATAAATAAGCAAAATCTGGTCTCCTATAAAAACATTTTTTTGGTTATTTCAAGGTATCAGTTTCTATTGTAGACTAAGGGCAGACAAAAGTAAAGCGCTGGTGACAGCAATTGATTTTGAATTGAATTTTGGAGGTAATTTTTATGAACAATCAAAAACATACATTAAAAGAACATTATGGATTATTTATCGGAGGACAATGGAGAGATGCTTCAGACAAAGCCGTCTATACAAGTACCAATCCGGCAAACGGAGAAATTCTTGCACAGTGTGCACAGGCAACAAAAGAAGACGTAGATGCTGCTGTGGCGGCAGCATGGAAAGCTTTCCCAGAGTGGAAGACACAGACAAAAGAGGCTCGCGCACTTATCTTAGAAAAAATCGCAGACCGCATTGAAGAAAACAAAGAATGGCTGGCACAGGTAGAAACGATGGACAACGGAAAACCGATCCGTGAAACTTCCACAATCGATATTCCTTATTCGATCCGCCATTTCCGCTACTACGCAAGTTTGATCCGCACAGACGAAGGAACTGCCTCTGTTTTAGACGGCAATATGATGAGCCTTGTGCTCCGCGAGCCAATCGGTGTCGTCGGACAGATCGTGCCGTGGAATTTCCCATTCCTGATGGCAGCATGGAAGCTCGCT
>SKEW01000437.1_pt1 | contig 41093 bp, 44 predicted proteins | sample 4841441 | NCBI WGS metagenome assembly SKEW01 (sample SAMN11008799, study PRJNA524170) | human gut metagenome | isolation source: fecal sample from pouch patient p41 | place: Israel: Tel-Aviv | reverse complement strand
AACGAAGCCGTAGGACCGTAAGGTATAGCTTCTGGAGGCTCCCCAGTTTATCTGGGGAGTTTTTCTTTGGAAAGATTTATGATAATAAAAAAATGAAAGTAATAAGAAAGCTGGCAGGATATGTTCCCGTAAAAAGGAAGGTATCCTGCCTTTTTTGCATGAAAGAGAGGAAATTCATATGAGAAAATTTTATACAGCAGAAGCAGTAACAGAAGGACATCCGGACAAATTGTGCGACCAGATCGCAGATGCAATCTTGGATGTGTGTCTGAAGAATGATGAAAATTCCAGAGTAGCCTGCGAAGTGCTTGCTACAAAAGGAAATATTATTGTGGCGGGAGAGATTACCAGTGCCTATGAACCGGATGTGTTTGCAGTCGTGCGAAAGGTACTGTCTGATATTGGGTATTCCAGTGAGGGGATTGCAATGGATACCTTTGTCCATCAGCAGAGTTCCGACATTGCAGGGGCAGTCGATACTTCAAAAGAACGAAGGGAAGGAGTGTCTGACAATCAGATGGACTGGTTCCAAGGGGCAGGGGATCAGGGTGTGATGATCGGATATGCCTGTGATGAAACGAAGCAGCTCATGCCCATGCCCGTAGTGTTGGCAAATCGAATTATCCGAGAATTATCTGCTTGCAGACAAAGCTCTTATATTCAGGGAATTCTGTCCGATGGAAAAGCCCAGGTGACTGTAGAATATGAAAACGGAAGGCCTGTTCGACTGGACAGTGTGGTAGTGTCCTGTCAGCATACGGAGGACAAGAGTCTGAAGAAACTGGAAGCAGAGATCCGAAAAAAGGTGCTTCTTCCGGCACTTCGTCTCCTTCCGCCAGATGAAGATACAAAGATCCTTATCAATCCATCCGGGCGTTTTGTCTGCGGAGGCATGGATGCAGATACGGGACTGACCGGAAGGAAGTTGATGGTAGACAGCTATGGCAGCATGGTTCCCCATGGCGGCGGAGCATTTTCCGGGAAAGACTGTTCAAAAGTAGACCGTTCGGCAGCTTATATGGCCAGATACATCGCCAAGAACATTGTCGCTGCAGGGCTTGCCAGCAAGTGTCAGGTGTCTTTGGCCTATGCTATTGGGCTTGCCCAGCCGGTGATGGTACAGGTGGATACGTTTGGTACGGGGAAGGTGTGTGCCGATGACTGTCTGGAGTTGGCAATCCCGCTGGTGTTTGGGCTGACTCCGAAGCAGATTGTGGATAGCCTGCGCCTTACCCGTCCGATTTTCCGACAGACAGCAGCTTTTGGACATTTCGGGAGAAAAGAGTTTCCGTGGGAGCGTACCGATAAGGTCGAGGATCTTCGCAATGCGGTGATCTGATGGCCTGGATTACTGAAGAAGAGTATCAGGCAGCCAAGCAGGTGAGAGCCTATGAGTATCTGCAGACATACCAGCCGGGGAGATTGAAGAAAACAAGGACAAGAAATGAATGGCAGCTTCAGGACCATGATAGTTTTAAGATCAATGAGATCACCAGTAAATGGCATTGGAAATCCAGGGATATCGGTGGAATGTCTGCCCTTCGGTTTTTGATGCAGGTAGATGGCATGGGATATACGGAAGCCGTAAAAATCCTGTGTGAGCAGACGCCTGTGTATGTTCCCAGAGCAGAACCAGCGCCCAGGAAGAAGCTCTTTTCCCTGCCCCTGTCCAATGACAGCTTTTACCGGGTGCGGAGATATTTGAACCAAAGGGGAATTCGGGATGATGTTCTGGATTACTGTGTGCAGCTTGGAATCCTGTATGAGAGCGCCCCATATCATAACGCTGTTTTTGTTGGACTGGATGAACAGGAACATGCAAAGTATGCTTTCCTGCGAGGAATCAATGATAATCGGGGAAAGAGCTTTCGGATGGAACAGGAAGGCAGTGAAAAACAATATAGTTTTTGTGTTCCACCTTTAGGGAAAAGCTGCCGGGTGGCAGTATATGAAGCTTGCATTGACGCCCTTGCTCACATGACACTGGAAGATGGACGAACCGATAAGTACCGCCTGTCTCTGGGCGGGATTGCAGCACCAAAAGAAGGTGCGGAACAAGCAACGAAGAAGACGAAACGCCCGGAGGCATTGGAACATTTCCTAAAAGAGCATTCAGAGGTGACAGAGATTGAAATCTGCACCGATAATGATTTTGCCGGGCGATGGGCATGCGAGCAGTTAAAGGAGCAGTATGGGAAAAATTATACCGTGGTCTGTAACTTACCTCAGATAGAAGGAGCCGATTATGGAGATCTGGCAAAACAGGCATGGGAAAAACAGCAGAAACAGCGAAGGGAACGAGGGAGGTGAGACAAATGGAAGATACTTTAAAAATTGAATTATTGACACCACTGACAGGAACATTTCTTCCAAATGAGATGGAAGAAGATTGGGAAGGAGAGAAATATCATGAATTAGAAGAAGAACAGGTACTCTTTGATGGAGCAGATTTGATACCGTATGTTTCTGAAATTCAAGAGAAGATTGCGGAATACAGCCGTGTCGGACATGAGGATGATAAGACAGATAATCTGATGGATTATTTTGATGGAAGTGCTGCCATCAAAGAAAAAGTGTTATCCGCAGTTCCATCCGTGAAAGAAGCTGAGGATTATTTTGATGGAAGTGCTGCCATCAAAGAAAAAGTGTTATCCGCAGTTCCATCCGTGAAAGAAGCTGATGGAGTGTTATATGGCTGTACAATCTTAGAACTAAAGGAGTATCTGGAAACGAAAGAATTATCGGAACTGTGTGAATATCTTACCGGACAATATAGTGATGGATGGGGAGAAGGCTTTGAACAGCAGGAGATTCCGGTAGAGGGTGGTGAACTGTGTGTACACTTTTGGCGTCCAATGGATTTTGAATTTCAACAGGCCAAACCAGAAGTCTCAAAAGAAAAGTCGGAGAAACAAGAAAATCAGGCAAATGTTCCGAAACGCCCGAAGATGCAGCTCGTGGGACAGGATGGAAATGTGTTCTCTATTCTGGCAAGGGCAAATAAACTGCTTCAGGAAAATGGGCAGGAACCAGCAGCGAAGGAAATGATTGCACGTGTCCAAAAATCAGAGAACTATTATCAGGCGCTTCATATCATCAGTGAGTATGTAGAAACAGAACTGAGCAAAGATTTTCAGAAAGCCACCAAGACCCAAAAGAAATGTGGGAAGGAAGAATGCCGATGAAGTTATCTTTTGTCACATCAAAGGAGATGTGGGAAGAAAAGCAACAAAAAGTAAAAAACAGCCGGAGCGCTGATAAGAAAGGATGATGCCTATGGAAAATACCCTGCAGTTAGGGAACTTATTGAAAGAAGGAACATACCCGGAGGAATATACCGGAGGGAAAAACTGGACAATTTTACATGGAGATACGCTGAAACTGGTGAAAGCATTTCAGCCGGGAATCTTTGATGCAGTCATCACCGATCCGCCTTATGCGTCCGGGGGAACAAAACAGAATGAGCGAAATCGCACGACCAACCAGAAATACAGCAGTATGAAAGCGGAAAATGCCCTGCCGGATTTTGATGGGGATAATAAGGACCAGCGTTCCTGGACTCACTGGATGGCAGAATGGCTGTATGATGTGCGAAAAGCTTGTAAAATCGGGGCGCCTATCTGCCTGTTTATTGACTGGAGACAGTATCCCTCCATTACCGATGCCCTTCAGTGGGCAGGCTGGATCTGGAGAGGAACTGCAGTGTGGGATAAGGGAAACTCCAGACCTCAGAAGGGGCGCTTTCGCCAGCAGGCTGAGTATATTGTGTGGGGCAGTAACGGACCCATGCCAATCAACCGCCCGGTGTCCTGCCTTCCAGGAGTGTTCCGATATGGCAATCCCCAAAATCGTATCCATGTAACAGAAAAACCATTGCAGCTTATGAAGGATGTGATTCAGATTTGTGAGCCAGGTGGTAGAATCTTAGACCCTTTCTCTGGAGCTGGGACAACCATCCTTGCAGCGGTGGAGGAAGGCTATGAAGCAGTAGGTATTGAAGTGACTGATGCTTATTATAAGTTGGGCAGTGACCGTGTGAAGTTTGCACTGGAAGCAAAAGAAAACGAAGAAAAAAAGGAAGAGTAACAAGGGCATCCACATGGATGTCCAAACTTATTTCTGAAAAAGAAAGGTGCATCCACGTGGATGCAGGAAAGGGGTGAGGTAATGGAACAGGCAATGGCTTATGTATGTTGTCCGGCAGAAGAGAACAGAGTGAAGGTGCAGCGATATTGCAGGAAGATTTATGAGTTGGGATATGTGCCCATTTGTCCGAGGTTTGGATTTCTTCCTTTTTTGGATGAAGGGGAAGCCGAAGATTTGCAGGCATACAACCGGATGTCCCACTTGATTTTAAAGCGGTGCCGTATGGTAGTGGTGTGTGGAAAAGAGGTAACCGGGACGATGAATACAGATATCAGTACTGCAGACCGATTGCATATTATCTGCACTACATTAGATGGATTGATCAAGATTAAAGAAAATGAATCATAGTCGATGCTGCAAGGGAAGTCGATTCTGACCGATGGAACTGGTTTTGCAAGCATAGCGTTTGGATATCCAAACGCACTTTGGGGAGAACCCCAATCCCCCGGCAGTCGAGAAAGGAGAGAAGTGAAATGTTTTTTGCAGGAATGGCTCTTGGGATAGTGGCAGGCGTAGCCTTTGGCATTGGGATCATGTGCTGTGTAGTTGCCGGAAAGCAGGAGGATCAGCAGATGGAACAGATACGGGTTTGCAGACAGAAGAAGGGAGAACCAAAAACAATCCATTTCCGGGATCGGGAAGGGATAGAGAGATTCTCCCTTTTGGATGGGGAATGTCTTTGCATGATGGCAGAGGACGGAACCAGGCAGATTGGTCTTTGTCACTTTGTGGATGAGAAGCAGGTGGATGTGAATGGCCAGGTCTGGGATATTGAGGAATTTCTCCATCAGATGGAATGCAGAAGAATCCAGGTGTGTCCGCTGGAAGGGAGTGATCACTGACATGGATGAGATCGCAGAAATGGAAGAGCGCTTGGAACTGGCTTTAGAGTTGGAAACCCTTTTTAATCATGCTTATGAAAGCAATGGGGGAACCGGGTTTACGGATCATGAATTCTGGAGGCAGAGTTCAGAGATTGCGGATTCCCTATGGAGGCGTGACTATGGCTGGATTGAACATAGCCTGCGCTTCATTGGCGGAGAGGAAGCCCTTGTGCTTTCCCAACGCTTGAAATCCTATCAGCAGGAACGGGAAGAGAAACCGAAAAAGCGGGAGAAAAGAAAATATCAACAGGAGGAAAGGTAGGTGGCCGGATGAGAAAACGAAACCATGTAGTGCCTGTCCGTCTGAATGCGAAAGAACTTCGGCATTTGGACGGGCAGGTCGCAAAGAGTGGACTAAGCAGGGAGGAATTTTTACGTTCCCTGATCTTAGGCGCACAGCTCCAGACAAAGCCCTGTGAGCATCATGCAGAACTTCTTCGGAAGATTGCGGGGCTTTGCAACAATGCCAACCAGCTGGCCCATGTCGCAAATGGCACCGGAATGGCAGGGGAAGCCAGCGTACAGGAAATGCTGCGGATTTCCAAAGAGACCTGGCGTCTGGTAAAAGAGGAATGGTAGATGGCATATACCAGCGTCCTCCCCGTCCACCGCCTGGACCGTTCCATTGATTATGTGAAGGACCGGGCAAAGACCACTAAGAGTGCCGGCTCTTTGGAAGAAGCCATCGATTATGCCCTAAACCGGGAAAAAACAGAAGAGACCATTTTTGAGGATGCCATTGGGTGTACCTGTGAAAATGCCTATGCGGACATGGTAAAGACCAAAGAGCGCTTCCATAAGAAAGGCGGGGTACAGGGCTACCATCTGGTGCAGAGCTTTGCAGAAGGGGAAGTATCCCCCGAACTGGCACATCTTATCGGACAGGAACTGGCAGAGCAGTTATTGAAAGGGCAGTATGAGGTGGTGATCACGACCCATCTGAATACCAGTCATTACCACAACCATCTGGTATGGAATTCAGTAAGCATGGCGGATGGGAAGAAATACCACAGCAATGCCAGAAGTTATTTTACCGAGGTACGTCAGATTTCCGACCAATTATGCAGAAAATATGGTCTTTCGGTGATCCAGACGAATCAGGGAAAAGCCATGCATTATGCCCAGTGGAAAGCAGAAGCAGAAGGGAAGCCTACCTGGAGGACTGCCATCCGCATGGATATCCGGGATGCCATTGGCGTGAGCTTTTCCTGGAGTCAGTTTATAAAAGAAATGGAGAAGCGGGGCTATACCTGGAAGCTGAACCGGAAGTATCCGGCATTAAAGACGCCGGATATGGAGAGGTATGTCCGTCTGCGTTCCTTGGGAAAGGGCTATGGGGAGGCAGAGATCTGGGAGAAGATCCTGCGTCCAAAGATCCAGCAGGTGTATGGAAACACACAGGTGCAGTTTCCAAAGAGGAAACTTACCGGACTTCAAAAGCTGTATTTTTCTTATCTGTATCGGATGGGAGTGCTTCAGCAGAAGCCGAAACGGATTTCTTATGCGGTCCGTTCCGATATCCGAAAACTGGATCTGCGCATCCGGCAGATGGAGTTTTTGCAAAAAGAAGGGATCAACACCAGGGAAGAGCTGGCAGCATACCGGAAACCTTTGGAGGAACAGGTGCTTTCCTTGATGAAGGAGAGAAGAACGCTATATCGAAAAGAACCGGGCGGTATGCGGATTCAGGAGATCAACGGGGAATTAAAAGAACTTCGGAAAAAGATCCGTTTGAGTCAGCAGATCGAGATCCAGTCGAAAGAGATGGAAGAGAGGTTAAAACGGGCAAAAGAACAGGAGCAGGTACAGGAATCGTCCGGGAAACAACGAAGGGAAGAAGAACGGAAGCGGTAAGGAGGTGAGAGCGTATGAACTATGGCGGTGATGCGGCAGATCAGATCGTCCGGTATTCCATGGAAGGCATGGAACACACGTTACGGATCAGCGGGAGCATTGCAAAGAATCTGGCGGTGCTGATCGTTGCAGTAATGAAGGACCAGAAAAAGACCAGGGGAAAGACCAACCTGCTTCGGATGTTAAAGGAACAGCGGGCAATGAAATTTTTCACCATTCCCCATGACAGGCTGCGGGAGTTTGCAGGGGAAGCCAAATCCAGGGGACTTTTGTATGTGGTCATCCGGGATAAGAAGAACCCCCAGTTTTCCGAGATCATGGTGTTTGCCGATGATGCGGCAAAGGTGAACCGGGTGCTGGACAAGATGAATCTGGACTTTGTAAAATCCGAAGCCGGGGAAGCGGTTGTGGAACAAGCGTCAGTCCGGGAAGGAGAGCGTGTGATCGATGCAGAGTTTACCGAGAAAACCGAAGCAAAAGAAGAACTTCCGGTAAAGACCGAAAAGGTGGTGCTGCCGGAAGGGACCATTGAGTTTGAACTGGATGAAGAAGAGCATCTGTTTGATGTAGGGGAAGTCTCTCCTTCGGAGGGAAATTTTACCCAGGCGGAGAAGGCAGGGAATCTGTCCGGACCTTCCTCGCACAGCAGCGGTTCTTTTTCCGGGCAGGAAACTAGCTGGAAAGGGGAGAAACCATCTGTCCGGCAGGAATTAAAAAAGATTGAAACGGAACAGAAACAGCGGCAGAAGCAACAGCAGAGCCGGAGAAAACCGAGAAATCAGCAGAGAAAGAAACAGAAGAAAGTGAAAGGCAGGTAAGGCTATGGATTTAACGAACATGATCCCTGGTGGGGCAGGGGAAGAAAAAACTCCACAACAGCAGTTATCAAAAGAAGAATATGCAGCCATGAAAAAACAGCAGAGGGAAGAGGTGTGGGCAGAGGTAGATGCCCAGGCACAGGCGGTGTTCCAAAACGGGGATTCTTTAAAGGGATTTTTAGATTTTATGGCGCAGTGCAATACGCAGAAAACACCCAACCTTCTGCTCATCTACGGACAGAATCCAGAGGCAACGGTGGTAAAATCCTATGATTACTGGAAAAAAGAACACCGTTCTCCGAAATCCGGGGTGCATGGCTACACCTATATGGTCAGTACGGAATATGAAAAAGACGGGGAGATGCGCACAGGCTATACCATCAGTAAGGGCTTTGACATCAGCCAGATGAGTGGAAAGCCTCTGGAAGAACGTCCGCAGCGTTCTATGGAAGAACTGATACAGTCTGTACTAAAGGATCAACCAGTGCGGATGCAGATCGCAGACAATCTGCCGGAGGGCATCCAGGCACAGTATATCCCGAAACAGCGTACCGTCTATGTGCGCAATGGCATGGATGAGAATACAACGTTCCATGCAGTGAACCGGGAACTGGCGTGTGCAGCATTAGACCAGCATGATGGGAATTATGTCAGGAAGAAAGTTAATGCCCAGGCATACTGTGCCGCCTATGTAATCGGTAAGCGGTATGGGGCAGAGGTGTCCGGTTTCCAGTTTGGAAAAGTAGCAGAGATGCAGGCAAACGGGCAGAAAGATCCCCAGGAACTGCGTGGCTTTTTAAATGATGTGCGTCAGGCAGCCTATACCATCCGCAACCATATGGAACGGAACTTCGGGGAACAGGAGCAGACTTTTTCTAAAGATGATTTTTCCTTTGAGGAACCGCCAAAGCAGACACCGAAGAAGGAGAAAAAAGAGAAACAGCCGGAGCGGTAAGTTCTGAAAGAAGTTCCGTCTTTGGGATAGCTATTGTGGGGGTCTTGTGGTATGTTGGGTGTAACAAAGGAGGTGCCGAAGATGGCAGATTACTATTTGAAAACAGACAACATCATGAAAAACATGTTTACGGTGGCACTCAAAGATGAGTTAGCAGCCCAGAGTCAGATGGGAAAGGTTCGCCCTGCGACAGAAGCCATGCTGCAGAAAATCCGTTCCTATGAACTTTCCGAGAAAAGGCTTCCCATTACCACAGGGGAACAGCGGGAACTTCGCAATGCCCTCAATCGGCTGCGGGACAAGTATTTGGCCATGGGCAGATACAGCGATGGCATTGACAGCGTGATCTTAAAGGTCATGAAACCAAACACCAGCAGGCGCTTCTTCTGGTAGCAGAAGGGAGGGATGTCTATGAGGATGTATAATCAAAAACAAGTGGAACAATTACGAAAGCGGTATCCGAAAGGAACAAGGCTCTGCCTGGACTTTATGGATGAGGCAGGGATGCCGCCGGGATTGCAGGGAACGGTAGCATTTATCGATGATGCCGGACAGATTCACATGCATTGGGAGAATGGGCGGAGTCTTGCCATTGTTCCCGGTGTGGATTCTTTTCATAGGGTAGACGGATCAGCAAACGAAGTGCCAAAAGACGAAAAAGCGAAGAAGGGGCGAAGCCTGCAAAGGTAGCATGCAAACGTTCTGACCTTTGGGTATGGCTGTTGTTCCTGCCTGTTGTCTGGTGGGCAGGCGCGATCACTGCCTGTGCCATCGAGCCGGATACCAATCTGTTACAAATCTTACAAGTGCTGACCGAAAAACTGGATCAGCCATTTTCTATTACTTATACACCGTACACGCTGCGGTGTGTGTTCACATTCACAATCGCCTATGTGTTAGGCATCGGTATTTATTACTCCCAGAAGAAAAATTATCGAAGAGGGGTGGAGCATGGCTCTGCCAAGTGGGGCGATGCAGCTTCCATCTGCAAGCGTTACCGGGACAAGCGGTACACCCAGAATCTCATTTTAACCCAGAACTTCCGCATGGGACTGGACTGCTATAAGCACAAACGAAACTTAAATGTTTTGGTGGTGGGCGGTTCCGGTGCGGGAAAAAGCCGGGCATACGCTGTAGTCAACATCATGCAGTGCAACTGTTCCATGGTGATCACCGATCCCAAAGGAGAACTTCTGCGGAAAACCGGAGGGCTGCTGGAACGGGAAGGGTATGAAGTGCGGGTGTTTGATCTGATTAACCCGGAAACGTCCTTTTGTTATAATCCCTTTGCTTATGTGCGGGATGACAAGGATGTGCTAAAACTCATCAATAACCTGATCCGAAATACCACCCCGAAGGGGGCGCAGAGTTCGGATCCGTTTTGGGAGAAAAGCGAAACCGCGCTGCTGCAGGCATTGATGCTGTATCTGTTACATGGAGCGCCGCCGGAGGAACAGAACTTCTCCATGATTATGGAAATGCTAGGCTCTGCCCAGGTAAAAGAGGACGATGAGGAATACCAGTCACCCTTGGATATTTTGTTTGAACGACTGGAGATGCGCAATCCGGAAAGTATTGCAGTCAAGCAATATGCCATTTACAAACAGGCGGCTGGAAAAACTGCTAAGTCCATCCTGATTTCCGTAGGTGTCCGTCTGGCAGCGTTCAACTTAAAACAGATCGCCAATTTAACCTGTACCGATGAACTGGATCTTTACAGCATCGGGGAGAAAAAGGTGGCGCTGTTTTGCTGTATCCCGGATGCAGATACCAGCCTCAATTATCTGGTGGGCATGATCTACAGCAACCTGTTTCAGACCCTTTATTATGTGGCAGACCGGAAATACCATGGGAAACTGCCGATCCCGGTACACTGCATCATGGATGAGTGGCCCAACGTGGCATTGCCGGATGATTTTGACAAACTTCTGGCAACCATGCGGTCGCGCGCAATTTCCTGCAGTATCATCATTCAGAATATTGCCCAGATGAAAGCCTTGTTTAAGGACAGCTGGGAAAGTCTCATCGGGAATTGCGATGAATTTTTATACCTGGGCGGGAATGAAAAAGAGGGGCATAAATATGTCTCAGAACTACTGGGAAAAGAAACGTTGGATACCAATACCTACGGGCAGACCAAGGGGAGAAGCGGAAGTTATTCTGTGAATTTCCAACAGTCTGGAAGAGAACTTCTTACCCCGGATGAAGTGCGACTTTTGGATAACCGGAAAGCGGTGCTGCTGGTGCGTGGGGAGCATCCCATTTTGGATGAGAAATACGATTTGCATAAGCATGTGAATGTGAAATATACCGAGGATGGCGGTGCGCCTCCATATGATTATGCGAAAGCACCGCTGTCCCATGAAGATGTAACCATTGATACCAGGAGACTGGATGATTATGAACTGCTCTCAGCTGAGGAGATCCTCGGAGGGGAGCAGTCTTTTTGATTGGAGGAATGCCATTGAAGAAAACAAATGAAATGCCAAAGAATCAAACAGGAAGCCATGCCATTGTACCGAAACGGATGGGAAAAGGGCCAAAATATCCCTTTGCCTTTTATGTGGCGCTGGTGCTGTCTATGACCGTAGGGGCAATGCCGGTGCTTGCTGCCGGAGATCCGCTGGCGGTTATTAATAACCTGTCCACCTTTATCTTTTCCCTGATCCGGGCCATCGGTCTGATCTTATTGGGATTTGGTGTGGTACAGGTAGGCTTGAGCCTAAAGAGCCACGATCCCAGCCAGAGAGCCAACGGGTTTCTGACGCTGGCAGGCGGCGTCATCATCACTTTCGCAAAAGAAATCCTGGACCTGATCGTTGGGTAGCAGGAAGAAATGGAAAGGGGCGGGGAGAGATTCTTCCTGCCCCGGCAAAGGAGGTGAAGCTGTTTGAGTGATAACTGGATCGTGCAGAACCTAAACTCTGCACTGAACACCTGGAATGAGAAGCTGGCAGAAATCTGGACACTGCTTACCCAAAGCCCGGAATCTTTTAAGGGGGGAGATATTTGGAGTGTCATCACTGGAATCAACGGAGCGCTGACCGCCATTGGTTATGGGCTGTTAGTCTTGTTTTTTGCTGCCGGGATTGTCAAGACCTGTGGCAGCTTTACGGATATGAAGAAGCCGGAGCATGCCCTCAAAGCCTTTATCCGGTTTGCTCTGGCACAAGGCGCCATTATGTATGGCATGGAACTGATGACAGCGCTGTTTTCCATTGTGCAGGGGATTGTGTCCACCATCATGGCACAGTCGGGCATGACAAACGGGGGTGTGACAGAACTTCCGGCAGAGATCGTGGAAAAGATTGAAGCGGTGGGAATGCTGGAATCCATTCCCTTGTGGATTGTGACCTTGCTGGGAAGTCTTTTGATTACGGTACTGTCCTTCATTATGATCCTTACCGTATATGGAAGGATGTTCAAGCTGTATATGTACACTGCCATTGCACCCATCCCCATTTCCACCTTTGCGGGAGAACCCTCCCAGTCGGTGGGAAAGAACTTTATCAAGTCCTATGCGGGAGTGTGTCTGGAAGGGGCGATCATTGCACTGGCCTGCATTATCTTTTCCGTATATGCTGCCAGTCCGCCGGCAGTAGGGGACACCTCTTTAAGTGCGGTGACCATTGTGTGGAATTATATCGGAGAGTTGGTGTTTAACTTATTGGTACTGGTTGGGGCGGTAAAAGCATCCGACCGGATTGTGAAAGAAATGATGGGATTATAGGAGGAAGTAAAACCATGAATGAGAAGAAAAATAGAAACGATAGAAAGACTTTGCCATTCCCTTGGGAATACGGGCAGGAAGAAATTACTTTGAAGGTATCCAGCTATGCTTACGGAAACGGACTTGCGATTTTGATGTATTGCCAGGAAGAAGGGGAGTTGGAATTGTTTGATGATCTGACGGTAAATCTTCCGGGCGGGTATGGGCTGGAACCCCAAGAGGCATTTATAAGCGGTGATTTTACGAAGGACAAGCTGGCATTCATCGAAAAGAACAGGCTGGGAAACAGACTGCCGGGACAGGCCCGGTCAGGCTTTGCTACCTACACCCCAGTGGCGTTTGACCTTTCAAGGCTTGCCCAGTATGACCGGGAAGGGGTGGAAGAATTTTGCAGACAATGGGGGCTGGATGTGCCAAAAGAATCGGAAAAAGACCAAGGGAAACTTACAGGCAAAAAGAAAAGAGAAAGAGAGAGATAAAAATATATGGAAGTAAAAATGAATAAAGAAATCCGTAACTATCAGGAGTCCATGTTTATGGGGCTGAATTTGCGCCAGTGTATCTTTTCCCTACTTGCCATCGCTGTGGCAGTAGGGATTTATTTTGGTCTGGGAGACTATGTGGGGCAGGAAATGACCGGGTGGCTGTGTATTCTTGGTGCTGCCCCTTTCGCAGCCTGTGGGTTCTTCCAGTATCATGGCATGAATGCAGAGCAGTTTGCCTGGGCATATATCAAGTCCGAATTTTTATACCCCAAGCGATTGCTGTTTCAAAGCGAGGATCTGTACCATGCCTGCATGGAAGAGACTATGAGTCTTGGAGAAAAGACCAGGGGAGATGGCGCTGTTCTTTTGAAAAAGCGGGAACAGCGGGCAAGGAAAAAACAGATGAAGCAGAAAAAGAAGGCAGGAAGGAGTGGTGCGTTTGATTAAAACCTTACAGCAGGCATTAAAAATGGACCGGGAGAAGTTCAAAGTCCCAAGGTCTGTTCAGCAGGCGATTCCCATCCAGCGGATCTGGCCGGATGGGGTGTTCCAGTCCGGGACGAAATTTTCCAAATCTTTTCGGTTTTCGGATATCAACTATGCCATTGCAAGCAAAGAAGATAAAACGGAAATGTTCTTAGATTACAGCGAGTTGTTAAATGCTTTGGATTCCGGCGCATCTGCCAAGATCACCCTGAACAACAGAAGAATCAATAAGGAAGAGTTTGAAGCCTCCCTGCTGTTGCCGATGAAAGAGGACGGGCTGGATACATACCGGAAGGAATACAACGAAATGCTGTTATCCAAGGTCAGCGGCACCAACAACAGCATTTATCAGGAACGGTATCTGACGGTCAGTGTCCATAAGAAGAACATTGATGAGGCAAGAACCTATTTCGTCCGTGTGGGAACGGATATCATCACCCATCTGAGCAAGCTGTCCTCTATTGGGGAAGAACTGGATGCGGAACAGCGCCTGCAGATCTTCCGGGATTTCTTTCAGGCAGATCAGCCCCAGTGTTTTCCCTTTGATATGAAGGCATTTGCCAAACGGGGGAGCAGTTTCAAAGACTGGATTTGTCCCCAGTCCATGGAATTTTCCAAAGACTGTTTCAAGATCAACGAGCGGTACGGGCGGGTGCTGTATATGCAGGATTATGCCAGTTATGTGAAAGATGACATGATTTCGGAATTATGTGATTTGAGCCGAGATTTGATGCTGTCCATTGACATCCTCCCGGTGCCAACCGATGAGGCGGTAAGGGAAATCCAGAACAGACTTCTGGGCGTGGAAACGAATGTGACCAACTGGCAGAGACGCCAGAATGCCAATAATAACTTTTCTGCCATTGTGCCCTATGACATGGAACTGCAGAGAAAAGAGACCAAAGAGATGCTGGATGACCTGACCACCAGGGATCAGCGGATGATGTTCGGCATCCTTACCATGGTGCATATGGCAGACAGCAAGAAACAGTTGGATTCGGATACGGAAAGCATCTTATCCGTGGCAAGAAAGCATTTGTGCCAGATGGCAACTTTGAAGTGGCAGCAAGTGGATGGCTTGAATACGGTACTGCCTTATGGCATCCGAAAGATCAATGCCCTGCGAACCTTGACCACAGAGTCCACTGCAGTATTGATCCCGTTCCATACCCAGGAGATCATGCAGCCGGGTGGTATTTACTATGGGCAGAATGCGGTGAGCAAAAATATGCTGGTGGCAGATCGGAGGAAACTTCTGAACGGAAATTCTTTCCGTCTGGGTGTCAGCGGTTCGGGAAAAAGTTTCTCAGCAAAAGAAGAGATTGTGGACCTTGCCTTGTCTACGGAAGATGACATCCTGATCTTAGATCCGGAGTCTGAATTCGGTTCACTGGTGGAAGCACTGAATGGAGAAGTAATCACAATTTCCGCCACATCCAACACCCATCTGAATGCATTGGATATGGATTCTGCATATGGAAACGATAAGAATCCGCTGATTGAAAAGTCGGAATTTATCCTGTCTTTGTTTGAACAGTTAGTGGGGGCTGGCAATCTGTCGGCAAAGGAGAAATCCATTCTGGACCGCTGTACCGCAGATGTGTACCGGGACTATATCCGAAGCGGTTATCAGAGCGAAGCGCCCACCTTGAAAGACTTGTACCGCCAGCTCATGCTCCAGCCGGAAGAAGAGGCCAGAGGACTTGCCTTGTCTTCCGAACTGTTTATCAATGGAAGTCTCAATACCTTTGCACAGAAAACCAATGTGGATACGAAGAACCGTATCATTGCCTATGATATCCGGGAACTGGGAGAGCAGCTCATGCCCCTGGGGATGCTGGTTACTTTGGACAGTATTTTCAACCGTGTGATCCAGAACTGGAAGAAAGGAAAGACTACCTGGATCTTTGCCGATGAGTTTTATCTATTGTTCCGATACCAATATAGCGCTGACTTTTTCTACCGCCTCTACAAGAGAATCCGTAAATACCAGGGATTTGTCACAGGTTTAACGCAGAACGTAGAGGAACTGTTAAAATCCGATACGGCAAGGCTGATGCTGGCAAACAGTGAGTTTTTGATCCTTTTGAATCAGGCAACCACAGACCGGGATGAACTGGCTTCCCTTTTGAATATTTCCGAGAACCAGTTATCCTACATCACCAATGTAGGCGCAGGAAAGGGACTGATCCGGTGTTCCGGAAATCTGGTGCCATTTGAGAACAGCTTCCCGAAGAATACGAAGCTGTACCGCTTGATGACAACGAAACCGGGAGAGTGTTAGTCGAAAAGATATTTAGGGTGCTGCTGGAATTTCTTCGGCAGCATCTTTTTGGGAAGGAGGGAATGTAAATGGAAGAAGGACAAACAGTGGAAATCCAGGAAACGAGAGAACCGCTTCGGGAGCAGGGCAGTGTCCGGGCATTACTGGAACTGTTGGAACAGCAGGGGATGGAGCAGGAAAAAAGGGATGTACTTTGTATGGCAGATTATATTGATTCCATGGAAATGCAGCTGGGAACCGTCCTAAAGGAATTGGGAGAGGTGAAGAAGCAACTGGGTGTGATGCAGGAAAGCAAGGTTAAGCTCTTTGCAGTGAATACGATCCAGAAAGCAGAACATCAGGTGAAAACACTTCGCTTTCAGGTGGGAGAATGGAAACGAAAGTTTGTGGAACGGGCAGAACAGGCGGTGTTTGATTTTAAAGAAAAGGGAAAAGATGCCCTTGCTTCTGCGGTAAAGGGCATGCACCTTACCCAAGGCTTGCAAAAGCTGCAGTCTTCCCTACATACAGTCATGCTGTCGATGGATCAGAAGATTGACCGTATGGGGAGCATGGCGGAGGAACTGCACGTTGCCAAAGGGCATCTGAAAAACGCATTTTTGGAAATGAACGGAAAAGATACCGCAAAGATCACAGAGCGCAATCCGGAACAGGGGATCATCTTTCAAACCCAGAAGGTGTTATTCCAATCCATGCGGAGCATCCATAAGCTGGAACAGAAAACGGAACGATTGCAACAGCAGATAGGGAAGCTGGAAGCAAGAGAAGGAAAACAACCGTCTGTGAAGGATACCCTGCAGAAACTGAGACAGGAACAACACCCTTTGAAGTTTGGTAAAGAAGAAAAACAGAAGTCTGCGGTTCGATAAAGAGAAGTTTTTCAAAGGGAGGTGAAATCCATGAAAGAAAAAACAACCATTACGTTTCTTGCAGCGGAGTGCGGGGAGTTCCATGGGATGGGGGAATGTATCGAATGTACATCTTTAAAAGAAGCCTTCCGGCATTACCAGAGATTTTGCAAACGTTCCCCTCAGATGCTCCCGTCTTTGGAATTTTCCCTGCACCATGCAGAGGATCCTCTGTATAACGAGGGAGAATATCCATTAGTTACCGGGGAGAAGGGAAAAGAGTTATTATCCTATGTTCCCTATTATGCCAATCATCCGCTGGTGCAGGAAGCAGTAAGGGAACTGGAACAGCTGGAGAGTCAGCAGAAGAAAGCAAAAAAGCGGGGAAGGGAACGTTAGAAAGTACAGAAGAAGGGAGGTGTGTGATTGAAAGATATCAAAGAAAAAGTGCGGGATCAAAGTCCAAAGATCCGCAATCCAGCCTCCCGGCTTCCGAAAGAACTGGTGCGTTCTGCGATGCTGGAGACAAAAGAAAAGACCAGCATCATGGCAGATAAGCTCGGAAGAGAAACGGGAGAGGAATCCCCGGTAGAATATGCCGGAAACCGCATCCAGCGTGTGGAACAGCGAGTGGGAAAGGAAAGTGCTTCGGCAGCCTATCGTGGCGGTAAGAAGCTGGCAGTGAAAACTTATGAGAAGTTAAAGGAGCAGAAACAAAAGCAGAGAGAAGCTGCGACAGCCCCTTTGGACGGAGAAACAGGAACGGGTGGCACATCCGCCCAGGCAGGGCAGTCAAAGGCAAAGAAAGGGCGAACAGAAGCCAAAAGAAGCATTAAGGCCAGGCCGGAAGCAGAGAAAACGATCAAGGAAGCTGGAAATCGGATGGTAAAAACAGCGCCCCGTGTGGTGAAAGTCTCTCCGGTTTCTTCCCAGAAGGTGAAAACCCAGGCAGTCTTACAGAAGAAACAAGCACTCAAATCCATGAAAGCAGTCAGGGAAGCGAAACGGGCTGCCATGCACTCTGTTCAGACTGCCAAGCAAAGTGCAAAGACTGCAAAGGCAACCGGAAGAGGATTGAAAGCCATGGCAGAAGCCGCCGCTCATGCAGTGAAAGCTGCATTTGCAGCATTGATGGCAGGTGGAGGCGCAGTGTTTGTCGTTCTGATTCTGATTGTGGGGATCATTGGGGGTGCAGCCTTTTTGGGAAATTCCCAGAGCAGTGAGGCATTAAGCGCAGAAGTGCTGGCACATACACCTGCCATTCAAAAGTATGCCAGTGAATTTGGAATCCCGGAATATGTCCCAGCAATCCAAGCCATTATGATGCAGGAAAGCGGCGGCAGGGGAACGGATCCCATGCAGGCCAGTGAGTGTCCTTATAACACCCAGTATCCCAATACCCCCGGTGCGATTCAGGATGCAGACTATTCCATCAAGGTGGGAATACAGTACTATGCGGATTGCGTTCGGGAAGCCGGATGCCAAAGCCCCCAGGATATGGACAAGCTGAAACTCAGCCTACAGGGGTATAATTATGGGAATGGGTATATCTCGTGGGCATTGGAAAAGTTTGGCGGTTATAGTGAAGCCAATGCATTACAGTTTTCCCAGGAACAGGCAGCCGCCCATGGCTGGTCGGGTTATGGCGATCCGGAGTATGTGCCTCATGTGATGCGGTATTATTCCGGCGGTGGTTGGTTTACCGGACTATTTGGAAGCGGACAGCTTGTCACCATTGCGAAAAGTCAGCTTGGAAATGAAGGCGGAGAGAAGTTCTGGTCATGGTGGGGATTTGACAGCCGGGAGGAATGGTGTGCCTGCTTTGTCAGCTGGTGTGCGGATCAGGCAGGGTTGATTCAGAAAGGAGCAGTACCAAAGTTCTCCCTTTGTACTGCAGGCGTAGATTGGTTTCAGGAGAAAGGAAAATGGCAGAGTGGCGGGAATGTTCCGACACCAGGGACTATCATCTTTTTTGATTGGAATCATGATGGATCCAGCGATCATGTGGGAATCGTAGAAAGCTGCGATGGAACTACGGTACATACGATTGAGGGAAACAGCGGAGATGCGGTAAAGCAGAACAGCTATACGGTGAATTCCCAGTCGATTCTGGGGTATGGGCTGGTAGCTTATTAAAAAGTAAAAATCAAATGGATTGCATTGTGGGAGCCGAGAAACAATGTTATAATGTAAAGGAAGGCAGGGCTGATGTCCTGCCTGTTAATGAATACGAAAAGTACAATCAGGAGATTGATAAAATAGAGTAATTGGGAAGTGAAATGATTGAAACGGGAAGAAATTTTTGAATATGTAAAAAAGCAGTATGGAACACTTCCAGAGTATCTTTGGAAAACATCACCGGAGAGTGCAATTCTTCGACATAAAAATGGGAAATGGTATGCAGCTGTTTTGCAAGTTGAAAAATCTAAACTGGGATTGGAAGGGGGAGGAACGGTAGATATCATCAATGTGAAATGTGAGCCGGATATGGTTGGATTTCTGACACAGACTTATGGTTTTCTTCCGGGATATCATATGAATAAAAAGTATTGGATCACCATGTTACTGGATGGAACGGTAAGCGAGGCAAAAATTTTGGATTTTTTGGATATGAGTTATGATCTGATCGATGGACATTACGAAGTAGTGGAGAAGAAATAGATTATATTTTGAAGAAGAGTTTTAAACAATGAGAACTTTGTTTTGAGATTTTAGACATAAGAAAAGCAGGAAGTCTCACTTTATGGCTTTCCTGCTCAATGGTGCTACCGTGAGGGTAGCGATTATTTAATAACTATTGAGTTTTACAAATTTAAATTTATTTAGCGAATCATGTAATAGTAAAATTAGATTTGGAGGGGATTGTTATGACCGAAAAGATGGGTGTTATGATTGGAATAGGTTTATTTGCACTTGTTTTTATATATCTTGGTTATTTGATGTGGAAAAAGGAAAAAATCACTTTGCTTCATAGTTATCATTATGACAAAGTGTCCCCAAGTGATAAAAAGGTTTTTTGTAAAATATCAGGTTGGGGTGTTATCTTTATTGGAATTGGTCTTTTGGTGACTGCTATCATAATCGGTATAACAGATTCAGCATTAGGTTTTATCGCTTTTGCATTGGGATTTGTTGCAGGATTGGCGTTGCTGATTTACGCAGGAGCAAAATATAACCGCTAATAGAGAAGAAAATTTCAGTTTGTCGCTGACGCACATACCTAAAATTGAATACTAAATTTACATAGCCGAGAGGTTTATCAAACGATAATCCCCTTGGCTTATTTGTAATGGTCTGATTAAGAAAAGGCGGCGTTGGTGTGTGAAGCTGACGCTACCTTTTACATAGAGTAGGAAGTTTTATATCCTGCTCTTAGATGTTTTGTAACTGGTATATAGAAAAGCCAATGTTGATGTGCTATAATTAGAAGTACGAATATGAGCTTTTCGTATTAAGTTAATCGTGCCATATGGCTTGATTATAAATGCAAAGATAAAAACGCAATGCACACTTAAAAATGTGCTAGAGCTGGTAGGTAGCCCAGCCGTCCTATGTGAATAGGGTAAGTAACCTGCCCCTCCGGGTTGTCCATTCTTTGTTCAACAATTATTTTAGGAGGGATTTTTATGGACAAAGTAAGTGGAAAACTAACGGTATATTTTGAAGATCCATTTTGGGTAGGCGTATTTGAACATATTGAGGATGGAAAACTATCTGTAGCTAAAGTAACTTTTGGTGCAGAACCAAAAGATTATGAAGTACAGGAATATATTCAAAAATGCTATTCCAGTTTGAAATTTAGTCCTGCTGTTGAAACTGTTGTAAAAGAAATAAAAAGAAATCCAAAAAGGATGCAGCGTGAAGTGAAAAGGCAAATGCAGGAAATAGGCGTTGGAACAAAATCGCAGCAGGTATTGAAATTACAGCAGGAACAGAACAAACAGGAACGGAAGGTTAGAAGCAGAAAGAAAAAAGAAGCGGAAGAACTGCGAATGTTTGAACTGAAACAGCAAAAGAAAAGAGAAAAGCATAAGGGGCATTAGCCCCTTGACTTTACTCGTTCAAATTAGAATTTGAGAGGAAGTGTAAAAATGACAACTTCAAATATAAAAGAAATTATTGATAGTGATGTTCATAAAGTTTGGGAAACTGTTTTAGCAGTTGAAAAATATAGTCAATGGCGAAGTGATTTAAGTAAAACGGAAGTAATAAATGAAAAACAATTTACTGAATATACCAAAGACGGCTTTCCTACTACCTTTACTATTACTGTTAAAGAACCGTATGAGCGTTGGGAGTTTGATATGGAAAACAGTAATATAAAAGGACATTGGACCGGCATTTTCACTTCCAAAGGAAATAAAACTCAAATAGATTTTACAGAATGTGTAGCAGCAAAAAAAATAATTATGAAACCCTTTGTAAAATCATATTTAAGAAAACAGCAAGCACAATTTGTTATGGATTTAAAGAAAGTATTAGAAAAATAAATTCCAGTTGATATTTCACATATTTTAGGAAATTTAATAACTGTTATATTTGATTATCAAATTCTTCGCAAACCCTTGAAAATACTAAGTTTGTAGCAAGTGAACTTTCCCTTACTCTTTCCCTTGTGTTACATTCTCCCATTGGTTTTTATGAACCTTAATATGGGAAAAATTAAGGGAAAGAAAATTTCATAACACAATATAACATATAACAATAACGACATGGTGAACTGATTGAAATGTTTTCGATATTTAACTTTATAACTGATTATCAAAAAATGGAGATAAGATACGATGAGAACAATTTATGCAGAATACAACATAAACCACGATAGTATTGATGTTTACACAAGTGCCGGATATATGCTTCGCATTGATTGCTGGGAAGCTGAAAAAAATTTAAAAACCACATATGGATCAGAATGTGCGCTTACTTCATTGGCTGTGGATGAGCCTTTGGAATATGCAAGATTATATCTTGATGGCAATTTACAGATGTGGGTGGATGCAGAAGATTCATTAGAACTTTATTAAGCAAGAAGTGAAATATTGTTGTAGATCTATCTCATTTCTTGAGGGTTCTTAAGATGCAAGATGATTGCTAATACGCATTTTACAATAGAGTTTAATTTTTAAAACTGTATGGTGGAAAGCAAGTCTGAAATGGCTTGCTTTTTGCTTTACAACGAGGGTGGTTACTGTATAATGAAATATGAAGTAAAAAGCAGTAATTTGATATGAAGCAATAAAGGAAATACATGATGGAAAAATATAAAATTCTAATAGTTGAAGATGATGTTGATTTGAGAGAGGGACTTTCCTTCTCCTTTTCTGGTGATGGATATGATGTGACAGAGACAGGGACAAAAAAGGATGGTTTACAAGAAATCGCAAACGGTGGTTATGATATTGTATTTTTGGATTGTAACCTGCCGGACGGAACGGGCTTTGAACTCTGTAAAGAAGTTCGTAGCTACAGCAATATCCCAATCATTATGCTGACTGCTCGTGATACAGAAATGGATGAGATAAAGGCTTTAGAATTAGGGGTAAATGATTACTTGTCAAAACCATTTTCTCTGGGTGTATTAAAAGCAAGAATGAAGCGGATACTTCAAGAAAAATCTGAAAGTACAAAGATTGTTACAGGTTCATTAAGCATAGACCAGAGTACTTGTAAAGTATATAAAAGAGGTTCAGAAATCTCTCTTAGCAAATTGGAATACCGTCTGTTGGTGTATTTGATTGAAAATAAGAATCATATCCTTTCTAAGGAGCAGATTTTAGAGAAGATATGGGATAGTGATGGAAAATATGTAGATAACAATACGGTGTCTGTGAATATCAGCAGGCTTCGTACAAAGATAGAGGATGATGTATCGAAACCAAAATGGATTCAAACAGTTCATGGAATCGGATATATCTGGAAGGAATAAAGAGATGTGGATTACGATACTTTTAGCAGTGCTTTTGTGTTTGTCGATTGGATATAGCATATATCAAAAAAGAAAAACATATCGCCTGATTGACCGTTTGCTGGACAGTGTGTTAAATCGGGAAATGATTGCAGCTTCTGATGTGGAAGAAGGAGAATATTCTGCCCTTGTCAGTAAAATCAAGCAGATACAGGAAGTGCTTGATAATCACGTGAATAGTGCCGAACAAGAAAAAGAGCAGGTGAAAAGTCTGGTATCTAATATGTCTCATCAATTAAAAACGCCCTTAGCGAATATTTCTCTCTATGCAGAAATCTTAAGTAAAGAGGAAATTACATCAGAACGGAAAACATTGTTTTCTGAAAAAATGCAACGACAGATTGACAAGCTGAGTTGGATTGTGGAGTCTTTATCGAAGATGGTAAAATTGGAGCAAAATATTGATGGCTTTGAAGGAAAAGCAATAGGGATCAAGCAGACGATTTTAGACGCAGTAGATACGCTTTATGAGAAACTGGAAAAAAAGGAAATCAACTTTACATTGGAACCATTTGAGGACAGATTACTGTATCATAATCGAAAATGGACAGCAGAAGTATTTGTAAATTTGTTGGAAAATGCTGTTAAGTACACCGATAGAGGAGGAACTATTTCCATTTGTGTAAAAAGTTATGATTTATACACAGAGATTCAGATTGCAGATAATGGGCGTGGTATCCGGCAGGAGGAAATGACCGATATATTCAAACGATTTTATAGAAGCCCAGAAGTTGAGAATATGGAAGGTTCTGGGATTGGTTTGTATCTTTCTAATCTGATTTTGGAAAAAGAAAAAGGATATATGACGGTAGATTCCGAGTATGGAAAGGGAAGCTGTTTTTCTGTGTTCTTACAAAACTGTAAGAACTAATCATCCGTTTGTAAAGAAATTGCAAGATACGGCAGTTATACTGGATGTATCAAGAAAAGAGGAGTGATGACGGATGAGTATTTTAGAATTACGAAATGTTGAGAAAATATATGGAGAAAAAGATAATCAGGTAAAGGCACTACGGAATATCAATCTAAAAGTAGAAGAAGGCGAGTTTGTTGCCATTGTAGGCACATCTGGTTCAGGCAAATCTACTTGTCTTAATTTAATCGGTGGTCTGGATAATCCGACAAGTGGACAGATTTTTATAAAGAATAAAGAGATTGGTTCTCTTTCAAGAAAAGAACTGACGATTTTCCGTAGAAGAAATATAGGGTTTGTATTCCAGAATTATAGTTTAATGCCTGTGTTGAATGTGTATGATAACGTGGCATTGCCGGTTACATTTGACTGTGGAAAACATATTAACCGCAAATATATCGAAGAATTGTTGCGGGAACTGGGCATTTGGGAGAAACGCAAGAAATATCCAAACGAATTATCCGGCGGTCAGCAGCAAAGAGTTGCAATCGCCAGAGCTTTGGCAAATAAACCGAGTATCCTGCTTTGCGATGAACCGACAGGTAATTTGGACTCAGCCACAACCATTGAGGTTATGGGGTTATTAAAAACGAGTTGTCGTAAGTACAATCAGACGATTCTCATGGTAACGCATAATGAAGCCATTGCACAGACTTGCGACAGAGTAATTCATATTGAAGATGGTCAGATTGTTACAGGAAAGAGAAGATTTCCGGCAAAAGGCGGTGATGTCGTATGTTAAAGCTGGCATGGAAATATATGCGGTATTACAAGAGCCAGACATTTGCAATTTTTGCAAGTATTTTATTAACAGCATCATTGCTTTCCGGGATTTCTTCTTTGATTTACAGCAGTCAGAAAAGTGATCTGGCGAACAGCAAAACTATTTACGGAGACTGGCATTATTATATTGAAACGGATAAGGAACTTTTTAATTCTGTAGAAAGCGGTGAGAAAGGAAAAGGATATACGCTGGAACAGTGTGGAAAAATGGAAATCCGTGACGTTGTGGCAGAAGAATTTATGATCTGTTTTATCCATGCCGATGAAACTTATCGTCAAATGGCACACAGAGACTTGTTGGAAGGAACATTCCCTGAGAAAGAAAATGAAATTGCAGCGGATGGATTTGTGCTTAGTAATCTTGGATTTTCAGGGAATTTAGGAGATTCCCTTCGCATTGGTGAAAAAGAGTATATTGTTACTGGTGTTCTGAAAAGCGAATGGGCGGCAAGTTCCAGTGAAATGGAAGTTTTTGTAAGTGATTCTTTTAAAGGTCGAGGAAGCCAGACGTTTTTATATCTCAGTTTTAATGAAGATGAGAAGTTATATAAACAGTTGGATGCTTTTTTACAGGAACATAAATTATCTTCTGAATCGGTAGCAGAAAATGATGAAGTAATACAGTATCTTGGCGGAGAAGCACCAAGCAGCATTTCTGAAATCGTGAAATTTGGTCTGTTTGAAGAAGAAGGAAACTTCACTTATATCGTTTTGAAATTGCAGAGCGACTACAATCTGGCTTACAACGGAATGATTTTCCTGTTATGTCTGTTCAGTCTTTTCGTAGTTTACAGCGTATTCAGTATTTCTGTATCGAAGAGAACTTCTGAGTACGGAATATTACAGACATTAGGTATCAGTGAAGCGCAGATTGGTGGCACCTTACTTTTGGAACTTTGGACGTTATTTTTCATTGGATATCCGTTAGGATGTCTTTTAGGAAATGGTGTTTTAAGCCTTATGTATCAGAAATTTAGCGGTGTATTTGGTGGAAAAGGAATCAGTGGAGCAGGGAATGGTCTTTCTGTTGCGGACCATACGTTAGCAGAAGGAGAAAATACAGTAGAGTTTTTTGTTTCAAAGGAAGCTGTTGTGTTTGGTTTTGTATTTCTACTGATTTCGTTAGCACTCGTTGCCTTTCTCGTGGTTCGTTCCATGCGGAAAGATTCGCTGAAAACTGTGATGAGTGGAGATACTTCTTTTGTAAAAAGAAGAAAAATATACGCTATGCGAAATGTTAATATGGCAAATGTAGTGGTGCGGAAATTCATGTTTGCCAATAAACGAAAGGTAATAGGGATTTTATTATCCTTGTCTATCGGCGGTTGCATTTTCTTATGTACCACCTATATGGTAGAAAATTTGAAGGTTCACGCAGAACTTTCGCTGATATCGGATGATGGGCTTGGTTCTGAGTACCGTATTTCTTTAAAATCTGACTCGCTGAAGGATACGATTCCGGAGGCGGTAGCAGATAAGATTAAAAACATGCCGGAAACAGAGAATGTATATGCGACAAAGTATACGATGGGGGAATTACAGATTTCCAAAAACGAATTTTTGTCAGAAGAAGAATGGAGTGACTATTTCAAATATCAAAATCAGGAGCCGTATTATATCCAGAGATATGATGGGATCTGTAAGCAGCAGGAAGATGGAAATTATCGGATTAAATATAATGTGTACGGTTACGATGAAGCGATGATAGAACAGCTTCGGGATTTTATTCTGGAGGGAGAGATTCAGCCGGAAACAATAAAGAATAATAATCAAGTGATTGTGACGGCGAATATGGACGGTCAGGGAAATTACTTTTTTTATGGAAAGAAGCCGGGCGATACCATTACTCTTCGAGTACCAAAGACAGAAAACTATACAGATGAACTGTTAAAATTCCAAAGTGGCGAAGAAAACTATATTGAAAAAGAGTTTGAGATTGCGGCAATCGTAAACAGACCGTTGGCGCAGGAGAAAGATTTTCTGAATACAGAAGTCTGGAAAAATGCGCAGAGTGTGATTATGACAGGCGAACAGATGGAAGAAAACTTTGGAATTACAGATTATAGTTTTATCAATGCATCGCCGGCTGATAGTGCGGATGCAAAGATCGTGAGCAATCAGTTATTACAAGTAATCCGAGATGTTCCCAAGGCAGTATTGCAGGATTATACGACCGCAATTGCAACACAGAAAGGTTATCTTGGACAGCAGCAGATCTTCTTTTCCAGTATTGCAGTGATTCTGCTGATTATCAGCCTGTTCCATATCGTAAACAGCATGAGTCATACGATTCTGACCAGAAGAAGAGAGTACGGGATTATCAGAGCAATAGGGATTACGGACGGCGGATTTTACAAGATGATTTTACAGACAGGTATTCTGTATGGATTGTTGGCGGATGTATTTATCTATCTTATTTATAACAGAGTTCTTCGCAGAGTGATGAATTATTATCTGGCTCATGTGCTGCAGTTTTTACATTATACTACTAATATTCCGAATCTGGTTCTGAATGGAATTATGGTGCTGAATGTAGTGATTGCAGTAGTGGCAGTAATGTTTCCGGCTTGGAAGATGGGAAAAGAGAATATCATAAGTGAGATTAGAAGATAGATTTATAATCAGGATTTTTAGAATTTCTTTAGTGGTTAGTATCATTGGATATAGCAATAGAATTAGAGAGAATACCCAATCTTTATAAGTAACCAGAGGGCGACAGTAAAATACTGCCGCCCTTTCTTTTATCGGTTTGTCCAGTAAAGAGTGTTCAGATAACACCGGATTCCAAGATATATTCCCTGTATAAATAATAAAAGAAACAAAAGATTTATGGGCATTACTTTTTTGATTGATTCTCCAAAATAAATGATGACAACAGCACTTGTCAGTATCATTAGTAGAGTAATAACATCCCAACAGTTTTTCTTATATAATTCTATAATCTTTATTTCTATCAGTATCGCAAGTATCCCTGTTCCTGCTACGTATATTCCAACAACTAATATCAGCAATAACCAATATATGATTCCGGCTATAAACGCATTGGGAATTTTTGTACTGATCTGTGCCACAGATTGCCCAGCATCAATCGTCCATCCGATAAAAGTTTGTATGAATGACGCTGCATCATGGAAGAATGATTTACAATCGGAAAGGAGCACATCTGACTGTACTGCCTGAAAAAGAGTGGTTGTCAGCGAATACCATGCAAGAAGGAACAAGGTTGTTTGGAACATTACCGTTTTTGCTTTATATTGTCCTGCAAGTCGCTCTTTTTGTGTTTCGTATTTTGCTTTTGCATTCTGATAGTCTGTCCGGTCACAGGCTTCACATTTTTCATAGAGTACCGGCTTTTCTACCGGTATCTCTACGATTTTCTGATGTGTCCGGGCATAATCCCGTTGTTGTGTTAAGCATCGTATTTTATCTTGACATTCCCCTATCATGACGTTTGCGCTTCGCAGCTTCTCTTTCTCGATCTGCAATGCTCTGTCTGCCAGCTTCAAGTCGTTCTTTAATGCTTGAATATTCCCGGCTCTGTTCTCTTTGTTTAATTTCTCGTTCAAGGTCAGAGATTCGCTGAGCTGCGTCTTCAGTTCCTCGATAAGCTGGTCTTTCTGTTCCAGTTCTTCTTGTATCTCCTCGGTCAAGAGCAGAAGTTCTTCCAACTGTTCGGCGTTCTTTGATTCTCTGGATTCGTTCATCTATATCACGTCCTTTCCTTATTTGCTGTTCCAGTTCAGCAATTCGGTGTTCTGTTTCAGCAATAAACTGTTTTCGCTGTTCAGAGTCTGTGCCAATTTCTGCCATTGCTGATTTTCGTTTTCCAAAAGTTCTATCTTCGTTTTCTGTTCTTCCATCTTGGAAAGCAGTTCCTCGGTATTTGGCAAAATGTTGAGCAGCTCGGATAACTCGCTGTTTAATTTTTGCAATTTCTGATTCTGTTCCTGCATAAGAGAGAGTTGGGTGTCCCGGTTCTGCATTTCCAGAATCATTTCTGCCATTAAGGTCTGCTGTTCTTCGATTTGCCCAATCATGGATTCCATTAAGGGTATAATTTCCCGGCTTTCTTCTAATGTCATTTAATCGCTCCTTCCATAATGATAATGCACCCGATACTTTTCCAAAGGTGTCCAGTATCTTTTGCAATAACGTGTTTTGTTGTTTTATGATTTGATTTTCCGCTACTTTCCACGAACCTTTTATTTCCTGCCCGGCAAGAAACTTTTGTTCAATCTTTCTTGCGTCAGCGCCTTCATGGATGGTAGGAATCTGGAGTTTTCCCTGTTTTTCATAAGAACGGTGATCGACCTGATTATGCAAAGGAAGATGTTCATTACACACCTTTGCCCATTCACTCCGCCACAGTTCACAATTTTTTGGATTGTTCCATCCGGTAGCATCGGTCAGCACCCGTTTCCATTGCAGGCGGTTTCTTGCACCCATCTTCTGAATTCCGTTTTCGTCTAATACAGGGATACGGATTCCATGACGGTCAGGGTTTTTCTTATCCTGCCACCAGTTCGGATGGGATTCATCAATCACGATATTTCCGTTTTTATCTCTGAGAAAATCCCAATCCTTGACTTCTTTCTTTCCCCAAGAATGATCCGGGTTAAAAGGACGCATAGTCAGAAGCAGATGGACATGGGGGTTGCCATCCCCTTTATCGTGGATACTCCAATCAGCACACATTCCTCTATCTACAAAAGTTTTTTGAATATAGTCAGTTGTATATTGAATTTGTTCCTGTCTGTTCCATTCTTTGGGAAGGGCAAATTCAAATGACCTGCCAAGTTGGGCATCTGCATTTTTTTCAATCTTCAATACCTCATTCCATAACCTTTGTTTCTGAAATGTGATTTTAAATTTTTCTAAAGCAGCTTCTTTATCTTCTGATCTTTTGTATCGGACAGATTTTTGAAAGCGTTTTATATTTTCTTCTGGTACTATCTGCCATTCAGGAGGTGCGTTTTCACACATCATCAGCCGAGTGTAGACCACTTCTTTTTTAGAAGTGTAATAACTGATTCTCCCGGTTTCCTCGTTTTTCATCACATCCCCATTGAGATATGCGGAAGCGGAGATAACAGATTTCCCTTTACTTCGTCCGACTATTTTGACTGTGTAATGAAAAATCGCCATGTCTGGATTCCTCCTTTCTGCACATCCGGCATAGATTTCCGGCAACATTGCTTTCGGTTTTAGGAAAAGCAGCATTGCCGGAACGCCCTCTGCGTAAGAGTGCCCTGCGCATAGCAGCCTGCATGGAATGCGCCTCTCTGGCGAAGAGTGCCTCCTGCGGCATGAGCAGGTCTGGCTGAAAGCCCCGCCGACGGAACGAGCCCGGCAAGCGTGAACGCAGACCGGTTGCCACTTGTGGCAAACTTATTGGGACGACCTCTGGTTGTCCATAAGTGCGCCCTTCATGAAAAAGCAATGAAGGGAATGAAAAACTCATCCCCTCCGCCATTACACTTCCTCCATATCGGTATTGACTTCTTTCTGCATTGCCTTTGAGAAAAATTTCCCGTTGGCTTCCTGCCTTTTCAGAAAACCAATCAGCTTTGGGATGTCTTCTTCCTCAATAGGCGCACCGAGAACGGATTCCACCGCACCGCCAATCTGACAGAGCCTATGGGTTCGTTTTTTACTTTCTTCGGCTTTCTTTCGCTTCAGAAGTTCTTTCTTCTGTGCCGCATATCGTTTCGCCTTTTCAAGGCTTTCCTGCTCTTTCTTTTCCATTTCAAGCATTCGTGCTTCATAACTTTTTGTTGATTTTGCCATTCTTACATTCTCCTTTCCTTCACAAACATAAGTTCTTGGTTGCGTATCAGAAGAAGCACATGGTATAATCTTCTTGCGTGTAGGTATATCATGGCTTCGGTCTGATAGAACCTTTGGCGGTTTCTTGGGAAGCCGCCTTTTTAATTTGCCGCAGTTCTTGTTACGGCTTTTACATTTCCTCTATCCCTCAAATCACGACCTTCATTCGCTTCCATAAACATTTCCAGAATATCGGTTTTAATCAGGACTTTACGACCAACCTTTAATACCGGAAGTTTCTTCCATTCTACAAGCTGTCTTAAGGTGTTTCTGCCGATTCCCGTATAGTCGGCAGCTTCTTCGATGGATAATGCAATTTTTCTTTGCGTCATATAATCACCTCCTTATAAATTGCATTATGCAATTCCTGTGATGTAAGTATATCCTTTTCACATCTTTTTGTCAAGCGTTACGAAATGTTAAAAATAAATATTGCATTGCATATTGCAATTTCGGAAAAACAATGCTATAATTCATACATACCGAAAAAGGAGGCAGTCAGCATGAAAGATAAAGAATTACGCAAGCTGATAGGCAGCAGAATAAAACAGCGCCGTCTGGAATTGAATCTGACACAGCCTTATGTCGCAGAGAAGATGGGAGTTACCGCTTCTACAATCCTGCGTTATGAGAATGGTTCGATTGACAATACGAAAAAAATGGTGCTGGAAGGTCTTTCGGAAGCACTCCATGTATCTGTGGAATGGCTCAAAGGGGAAACAGATGAATATGAAACCGACATTACGGATAAGAGAGAATTACAGATTCGTGATGCGATGGGAGATATTCTGGAACAGTTACCGCTTGCCCTTACCAAAGAAGAAGATGCTTTTTCAAAAGATTTATTACTGCTGATGTTAAAACAATATGGTCTGTTTTTGGATTCCTTCCAGTTCGCCTGCAAAAACTTCAAGGGAAATGCTGGTCAGACGGATATTGCCAAAACAATAGGGTTTGAATCGAATGAGGAATATAATGAGATTATGTTCTTAAGGGAAATCACTCATACCATCAATGCTTTTAATGAGATGGCAGACATTGTAAGGCTCTATTCCAAGAAACCAAAAACAGCAGAACAAAGGCTTGCAAATCTTTTATCAGAAGTCTTATACGAAGATTCCGAATCGGTATAGTAAGACAACCGGAGTTATGATATACTTACACGCACGAAGCATTTCATCAGTTCCGATTGTCTAATATCGAAAGGAGACATACGATTATGGCAAAAGGATCTGTAAGAAAAAAAGGAAAGAAATGGTACTACCGCTTCTATGTAGAGGACGCAAGCGGCAATCTTGTTCAGAAAGAATGCGTTGGAACAGAAAGCAAAAGTGAAACTGAAAAACTGCTCCGTCAGGCAATGGATGATTATGAGAAAAAGAAATTTGTTGCCAAAGCGGATAATCTCACAGTCGGACAGCTTTTGGATGTGTGGGCAGAGGAGGAATTAAAAACAGGTACGCTCAGCAATGGTACGGTGGAGAATTACCTCGGAACAATCCGAAATATTAAGAAACACCCATTGGCAGAACGTAAACTGAAAAATGTAACCTCTGAACATTTGCAATCTTTCTTCGATTTGCTTTCCTTCGGGGGAGTTCATCCCGATGGAAAAGAGAGAAAGGGTTACAGCAAAGATTACATCCATTCTTTTTCCGCAGTCATGCAGCAATCATTCCGCTTTGCAGTATTTCCAAAGCAGTATATTACGTTCAATCCTATGCAGTATATTAAACTGCGGTATCAGACGGATGAAGTGGATTTGTTTTCTGATGAGGATATGGACGGAAATGTCCAACCAATTTCACGAGAAGATTATGAAAGACTGCTTGCTTATCTGCAAAAAAAGAACCCAGCCGCAATACTTCCAATCCAGATAGCCTATTATGCCGGGCTTCGTATTGGAGAAGCCTGTGGTTTGGCATGGCAGGACGTAAATCTGGAAGAACAATGCCTTACCATAAGACGCAGCATCCGATATGATGGCTCAAAGCGCAAATATATCATCGGACCAACCAAGCGGAAAAAAGTAAGGGTTGTTGATTTTGGAGATACACTGGTAGAGATTTTCCGTAATGCCCGGAAAGAGCAGTTAAAAAATCGAATGCAGTACGAAGAACTTTATCACACGAACTACTACAAAGAGGTCAAAGAGAAAAACAGAGTGTACTACGAATATTATTGCTTAGACAGAACGCAGGAAGTCCCGGCAGATTATAAAGAAATTTCTTTTGTCTGCTTAAGACCGGATGGTTGTCTGGAACTTCCGACTACTTTGGGGACGGTATGCAGAAAGGTGGCAAAAGCATTAGAGGGATTTGAAGGCTTTCATTTCCACCAGTTACGTCACACCTATACAAGCAACCTTTTAGCAAATGGAGCAGCCCCAAAAGATGTACAGGAATTGTTGGGACACTCAGATGTCAGTACCACAATGAATGTCTATGCTCACTCCACAAGAGATGCGAAACGAAAATCGGTTCGGCTTCTTGATAAAGTGGTAGGTAATGACTAAAAAAATTCCCTTATTTCCCTTGTGATTATCTCATAAGGGCAAAAATAAGGGAAACTACATATCATTTCACTAATGGACAGGCGGAAAAGCCTGTAAAATGGGGAAAGTTAGAGGAATAATTATATAAATTCAAGTTTATAGAGGACTTAATGAATCCTTGTAATATTGGGCGTTGCATGAATGTTAATTTGCGTTGCTTGATGTATTGATGGCTAACGGATAATGTAAATATCGTATTCCTGAATTGATCCGTCGCCAAACATACCGCCAGGAGAGGTGATTTCTATCCGATCATCAAACATATCAATATGAACTTCGCGACTGCCGCGATAACGAGTAAAATTCGCGAAGCGTATTTTATCTCGTTTTCCGGGAAATTGCTTTCCTGCAAAGCACATTTCTTAACTTCCACGAATTTTACACCTAAAAATCCACGCTTTGTATAAATTGCACAAAGCGCGGATTTTATTACTCGTCAGCGACTCCATCACCTGACTCTATATAACTCAGAATCTCATCATATGTTTTTTCACTTTTCAGGATTGCTTTCCAAAGCGTATCCTTTCGTTGCGCTGAACCGGACGGATATGGAACGTATCGTTGGAGTTATGACATGCGTTCTTACTTACCGGTGGCAGGAGCGATGAAAATGGTGCAAAAGAAAGAATATGAGAGCATCGCATGTGGTGGATTCTCAGGTGGATGCGATATGCTTTTACGCGCAATAGCAGTTACATCTGTGTGCTGTGATCTGATAATCCTGCAAGGCCCGTGGATCCCGGTTCTGGAGGAGCATGCGGAAACTGTGGTTTCTGCAATCAGGGAAAAGAATATTGCGCTTCGGATTTTCTGCGGTTCGGAGGATGATGACTGTCTTCCGATGGCGAAACAACTCTATGAGGCTACAAAATGGGGAAAATGTAATGTGAAATTTACGGTGCAGGAAAACAACCGGCACCAGTTCCCGGAAAAGATGTATACAATCCTGCATTGACTAAAAGTGTAAACCATTTATTATGTAGATAAGAAAGATTTTTCTTTTACATAAAATAAAGGAGAACACAAAAGATGACGATTGAAGAACGTGCAGCCCAGGCTGCACAATATAAAGCGACAGGAGCGTGCAACTGCACGCAGGCGGTGATCAAGGTATTTGAAGATAAGATTTCCACAGACGAAAAAGAACTGATGGAACTGACAGCAGGATTTGCGGCGGGGATGGGAAGTCTGGAGAGTACCTGTGGGGCACTGATCGGTGCAGTTATGACGGCGGGTGTCCTGACGGAAGGAAAAGGAACACCAAGATTTTCCAGAGAAATTTTGCAGAAATTTTCCGAAAAAAGCGGAGCTACCATCTGCAAGGAACTCAAAGGCGCTGAAACCGGAAAAGTCCTCTGCGAGTGCCCGGAATGTGTGCGAAACGCGGTACTGGCACTGGGAGAGACGCTGGGGGATCTGTAAGATGTTTTGAAAAAATCATAAAGTATAGAATATTAAGCGTCTGTGAGATAGCAGACGCTTTTTCTTATATAAAAATGAAAAATATTATGCAGATATCATAAAAAGACATGCGAATTACATAAAATAATAGTCATATTATCGAGAATATGGTAGAATAGTGAAAATAAAAAAGCCGTGTTACACGACTTTTTTTACCGCACCCTGCGGTGTCAAATGACGATTTCGGGTTTCCCCTTATTTGAACTCGTCTTGTTAATACAATATAAACATAGCATTGAATACGTTGAATGTCAATCATATTTTTGGAGGGTTCTATTATGAATTCAGATAGAAAAGCAGATTATTATGTTGGATTGGATATGGGTACAGGATCGCTTGGCGTAGCGGTTACAGATCCACAGTATCATTTGTTAAAAGTTAAAGGAAAAGATTTCTGGTTTGTAAGAGAATACGAGACTGCCCATCCACAATTGGAAAGAAGAACGCATAGAATTTCCAAGAGAAGATTACAACGTCATCAGGTCAGAATTGGATTGATTCGTTCTTATTTTGCAGATGATGTGTTGGAACATGATCCTCTTTTTTATATTAGACAGGATAACAGCAAATATTATCGAGAAGATAAAGATTCCAGATTGCTGACAAAGGATAGCCTTTTTGCGGAGCCAAATTACGGGGATAAGGAATATTATAAAGAGTATCCGACGGTTTTTCATCTGAGACAGGCACTTTTAAAAGATGAAATATCAAGTGAGGAGCGATATTCCAGATTGTTATATCTGGCAATCATTAATATGTTTGAATATCGTGGACACTTTCTTTTGAATACAGATTCCGGTGATGTGAATTTTGAAATGGTAAAAGATGCCGGGGAAACAGTAATGAATTATTTATATGATTCAATGGAAGAATCTACAGCTAAGATTTCCTATACAGAAGTAATAGAAATCTTAGCGGATAAAGGCATCTCAAGAAGCACCAAAAAAGATAAAATCAGTTCGTTGCTTGGAATTAAAAAATCAAATAAAGAACAAACAGAACTTGTAAAATGTCTGTGTGGAATGGAGGCAGATGCCAGGGTACTCTTTAGAATTGAGGCAGAGGAAAAGATAAAGATCGCATTTCAACAGGCATCGTTTGAGGACGAAAAAGAAGAAATTGAAGTTGCAGTTGGAGAGGATAATTATGCAATCATAGAATATATGAAACAATTGTATGATTACAGTCAGTTGCAGTCGGTATTAAAAGGATTTGAGTATCTTTCTGATGCCAGAGTAGAGATGTACGATAAACACAAAGAAGACCTGATACTTTTGAAAAAGGTATATAAGAATAATTTAAGCCAGGAAAAATACAACATTATGTTTCGATCCAGTGAAGACGGAACATATTCTGCATACTGCAATTCATTAAATGCAGAGAATTCTCTGGCAGCAACCAAAAAGTATCGGAGAAATATGAAAAAAAGAGGGAAAGAAGATCTTTATGCAAGAATAAAAAAGGATCTGAAGGGAGTTGAGGATGCAGAGGCAGAAAAGATTCTAAAGGAGATTGAATTAGAAGCTTTTTTGCCAAAGCAGATTACCGGTGCAAATGGAGTCATTCCCAACCAGGTACATCGAAAAGAACTGAAAAAGATTCTTGAAAATGCAGAAAATCATCTTCCTTTTTTGAAAGAAAAAGACAGCAGCGGATACACGGTGTCTGAGAGAATTCTGATGTTATTTTCAAAGAATATTCCGTATTACGTCGGACCGGTTGGCAAAGGCTCCCAAAACGGATGGGCAGAAATCCGGGAAGAGGGACAGATCCTGCCGTGGAATATGGAACAAAAGCTCGACATGGAAAAAACATCAGAGCGTTTTATCACGAATCTGGTCAGGGAATGTACATATCTGTCAGGGGAAAAGGTATTACCGAAACAGTCGTTGCTGTATGAGCGATATTGCGTTTTAAATGAAATAAATAATCTGCAAATCAACGGAAAACGAATCGTTCCGGAATTAAAACAGGATATTTATCAGGATATTTTTATGGGATCCCGATTGGGTAAGAAGGTAACGAAAAAAGTTTTGAGTTCTTATTTGCTGAATCGTGGACTCATCTCAGATGAATCAGAAATCTCAGGTATTGATAGAGAAATTCATGCATATTTAGGTTCATATGGAAAGATGTATGCTGTTTTTGGTGAGAAATTAAGAGAAGAAGCGATACGAAATGCAGCAGAAGAAATGATATATTATGGAACAATTTATGGTGATTCGAAATCTATGTTTCGAAAAAAACTGAAGCAGTATATTTCAAGTGGAATTATTACAGACGTTCAGGCAAAGAGAATTGCGGGATATAAGTTTAAAGACTGGGCAAGACTTTCAAAAAATCTGTTGTGTCTCAATGGTTGTGATAAACATACAGGGGAGATCATTTCTCTGATCCGCGCCATGTGGGAATACAATCTCAATTTTATGGAACTGATTAACAGTGAAGAATTCACTTTCAGAGACGAATTGGAAGGCAGAAAACGGGTTTTGGAAAAATCTTTGCATGAGTTTCAGTTTGAAGATCTGAAAGATTACTATTACAGTGCACCAGTAAAAAGAATGATTTGGCAAACAGTATTGGCTTTACAAGAGATTACGCAGATAATGAGACATAATCCGAAACGTATTTTTATAGAAATGACAAGAACAGAAGAAGAAAAAGGTGAACCGGGAAGAAAAGCATCGAGAGAAAAAAGACTTTTAAAACTATATGAAAATATTCGGGAAAGCAGAGATTGGACATCGGAAATAAAAAATGCAGGTGCATCCGGTAGCCTAAATAGTAAAAAGCTGTATTTGTATTATCTTCAGATGGGAAAAGATGCATATACGGGAGAAGAAATTGATATAGAAGAATTGTTTACAGATAACAGATATGATATTGACCATATTTATCCAAGAAGTTTGACAAATGATAACAATATCGATAACAATCTGGTATTAGTATCCAAGAAAATAAATCAGGATGAAAAAAAGAATGATTATCCATTGCCGGAAAAGGTCAGAAGCAATCCTAAAGTTTGGGAACTTTGGTCATCATTGCATAAACGGGGATTTATGAATGATGAAAAATATAACCGGTTGACTGCCAGCACACCTCTGACAGATGAACAGCTGGCAGGATTTATTGCCAGACAGCTGGTAGAGACTGCACAGGGAACAAAAGGAATCGCAGATCTTTTCAAAGCAATGATGCCGGAAGCAGAGATTGTGTATGTCAAAGCAAGGAATGTTTCTGGTTTTAGAAAACAGTCATTTCTTAAAAGCCGGCTGGTAAATGAGCATCATCATGCAAAAGATGCGTATTTAAATATTGTAGTGGGTAATGTTTACTACACAAAATTCACAAGAAATCCGATGAATTTTATTAAAAATGAAGTTCAGAGAAGCAGTAACAAATATAATTATAACCTGTCTAAGATGTTCGAGAACGATGTGGTAAGAAATGGAGAAATCGCATGGAGTGTACAAAAAAATCATAAACCAGGAACGATGCAGGTGGTAAGTGAAGTTATGTGCAAAAACACACCGTTGATTACAAGGCAGGCGTTTGAGCAGAAAGGTGAATTGTTCAATATACAGCCGGTTGGAAAATACTCCGCCAAAGCGGGAAATTATGTTCCTTTGAAAGTGAAGGATACAAAATTGCAGAACGTAGAAAAATATGGTGGATATACCTCCCTGAAGCCAGCCTATTTTACTTTTATAGAACATGGATCGGAAAAGAAGAGAAAGAGATGCTTTGAGGTAGTACAGAGTTATTATGCTTCACAGATCAAAAAAGAGAGTGATCTTATAGAATTTCTTGAGAAAAACGGTTATAAGAATCCAAGGGTGATTGCAGGTAAGATAAAGAAGAATTCGCTTATTAAGTATAATGGATATTTGTTGTACGTTATAGGAATGGATGCAAGAAAGAATATCGAATTTTCTAATGCGACTCCGATGTGCCTGGAGAATAAATATATTCAATATGTATCAAAACTGGAAAAAGCATATAATGAAATTATTTTATCAGAACGGAAGAAAACAGAGCCAAGATTGTCGGAGAAAGTAACCATAGAGAATAACTTAAAACTGTACAGAGAACTTACAGACAAACATGTGAATTCTATTTACAGAAATCATCCTCGGAGTATCGGTGATATTCTTGAAAAAGGTGAAGATAAATTTGAAAGTCTTGATTTGGTACATCAGATAAAAATATTATATAATCTTGTTTTGTATACATCATTCAACAGGGGAACATTTTCGCTGACAGATATCGGAGGTCCGAAAGAGGTTGGAAGAATCAGAATTTCCGGTAATATGACAGAGGCAAAGGAACTGAAACTGATACATTATTCTGTTACGGGATTATATAAAAAAGAAATTGATTTACTGAATCAATAAAAACAGGAGGCATACTATGAGCTGGCGGACAGTGATCATATCCAGTACAGCAAAACTGGATTACCAGATGGGATATCTGGTGATAAGAAAAGAAGAGGCGATTAAGATCCATCTCTCGGAAATTGAAATTTTAATGATAGAATCAACAGCTGTTTCGCTGACCGCCGCTCTTTTATGTGAGTTGACGAAGAAGAAAATAAAAGTGATTTTCTGTGATGAAAAACGAAATCCGTCTTCAGAATTAATCGGCTATTACGGAGCGCATGATACTTCACTGAAAGTAAGAAATCAGATTGCATGGTCGGAAGAAATAAAGAAGCATGTCTGGACAGAGATTGTAGCTGAGAAGATACGGAAACAGGCGTTGCATCTGAATTACTGGAATCGTGGTGAAGCAGAGCAGCTGTATGAGTATATCAATGAGATTGAATTTGGTGATGCTACAAATCGAGAAGGGCATGCTGCAAAGGTGTATTTTAACGCGTTATTTGGGATGGATTTTACCAGAAGTGCGGAGAATGTGACTAATGCAGCACTAAATTATGGATATTCGTTGCTGTTATCAACATTTAATCGTTGTGTGGTGGCGAATGGATATATCACACAGTTGGGACTGTTTCACGATAATGTTTTTAATCAGTTTAATCTGGCATGTGATTTGATGGAACCGTTTCGACCGATTGTGGATATGAAGGTAAAAAAGATGGGATTTTCATTTTTTGAAAAGGAACAAAAGTATGAAATGATTTCATTGTTAAAAGAAGAAGTCATTATAGGAAACCGAAATGAGTATCTGACCAATGCGATTAAAATTTATACCAAGAGTGTATTTGATGCATTGAATGATAATGATGTATCACAGATAAAATTTTACAGGACAAATGAGTTATAGATATATGAGAGTAATGGTATTTTTTGATTTACCGGTTATTACCAGCGCAAACAGAAAAGATTACAGAGATTTTCACACGTATCTTATAAAATCCGGATTTTTGATGATGCAGGAGTCGGTTTACTGTAAACTTGCTCAAAATTCAACCATGGCAGAATCTATTATAGAAAATATAAAGAAAAATAAACCGGCAGATGGATTGGTTCAGGTGTTGAAGATAACAGAAAAGCAATTTGGGAAAATGGAATTTATCGTTGGTACGAAAAAAAGTGAAATTTTAGATTCAGATGAAAGAGTGGTAATTATATGAAACTTGTGAATGCAAGATTAGGACTGGAATTGGAATTTTTGGAAAATCAGGTACTGAATCTGACTATTGAATCACCGGAACGATTTTCAGAAGTTGTGTATAATCTGAGCAAGCAGGTAGAGGGGGAAGAAGGAGAATTTATTCTTTCGAATGCTGAAAAGGAACTTCTTTTGGAGAAAAAAGCAGTCGTAATTGCGAATCCATTAGGGGTAACATGTGATGAGAAAAGGATTGTGTCTCAGATTTATAAAAATCTGTCAGAAAAGATTTCTTCGGATTATTCGGAAGAGTATGCCGTAGTGAATCAGCAGATCTTACAATTTGTGGAGAAAATTATAAATTATTCAGAATATAATTTAACATTAGATGTTGATTTTCAGGCAACAGGGCTGGTAAAATATTGTAATGTACATATGGATTCGTGTTATGATAATTTTGCTGAAAAATTTATAGATTATTTGAGAGCAGTGAAAATGATATGCAACGTAGATATCGTATTTGTGCTGAATCTCAAGCAGTATTTTAGTATAGAGGAATTGAAAGAAATCTATAAGCACTGTTTTTACACGAAGCTGTCTCTCATGAATCTGGAAGGAATCAAAACAGATCCCATAGGAGGAGACAGATATGTTATTCTGGATAAAGACCTTTGCATATTAGATCTATCATATTAACAGCCATCTGTCGTTGGATGGTAAGGCTCGGTGAGAACCTGATTTGAGGTTTGAGAGTCTTGTTAATACGGAAGGATTCAAAACAGACTTACTATCCCAATTGCGCACAGTACCGTTTGAGAGTCTTGTTAATACGGAAGGATTCAAAACTGAACAAAAACTCTGAATCAGAAAGACTGGGTTTGAGAGTCTTGTTAATACGGAAGGATTCAAAACTCGAGTCTGAGTTCTGATAGCTATCTATCTGTTTGAGAGTCTTGTTAATACGGAAGGATTCAAAACCCTGGCATATCCATCTGATCATCAATGAGAGTTTGAGAGTCTTGTTAATACGGAAGGATTCAAAACAACCAAGACCTTATCTTCTTGTAATCAGTAGTTTGAAAGTCTTGTTAATACGGAAGGATTCAAAACGTATGCCAAGAAATAATATGATGATGGTGGGTTTGAGAGTCTTGTTAATACGGAAGGATTCAAAACGACGGAAGAGTACTACATACAGGTTGATATGTTTGAGAGTCTTGTTAATACAGAAGAATTTAAAACACGCAATGAGTAAAGCGGAATACTGGCAGTGTTTGAGGGGATTGTTAATACAAAAAATGTAAAATGTTACTGATGAAAGCATTTCTGGAGGAGTATTTGAAAGTCTTGTTAATATGAAAAGAATTGAATGATATGGAAACGAACTGATAGAAACATTGAGCTAAATTCCCATGCGCGCCTCGCGTGCTACACCATGAATAAAACCGGAGTGGCATCCGGAAGTTTTTCATAAAAAGATATTGTTTCCTATGTAAGTTATGGTACATCGGAAATGATATCTTTTTG
>SKEW01000433.1_pt1 | contig 41237 bp, 33 predicted proteins | sample 4841441 | NCBI WGS metagenome assembly SKEW01 (sample SAMN11008799, study PRJNA524170) | human gut metagenome | isolation source: fecal sample from pouch patient p41 | place: Israel: Tel-Aviv | reverse complement strand
TTCCTGACCCTATCGGCTATACGCGCCACCTTGCCCGTTCTCATACCACTATTGTAGCTACTCAGCAACTACAATACAAGTCAAAAAGTCAACCTTGGTCTAACAGAGCCAAAAACATACCCTCCTCCCAAAAACTCACTTCTGGAGGATAGCCAACCTCACACCCCCTTTTTTCGCTCCCGAAAAACGAATCGTGAGATCAAATACAAAAAATCGTGCGACAACACAAAAGAATCGTAAGAACCTAAGCTCAAAATTGCGGAATCAACGATTCTCGGACTTGCCGGAACGCTTGCGACGCTTACCCTTAGGCGTGTACAGCTTCAAAAAATCCCACTTCGCAACCAAAAACTCACCGCAACGGAACTACACACCGTAGCGACCAAAGCTCGCCCGTCTCATGAATGCAGCAGCTGCCGCCCATATATTCCAAAGCATCTGAGTAAAACCGCATTCCACCACCGGAGCAAAACCCCACACGCGTCCCCACGCCAATAGGCTTGTCTCCTATCGATATATCTAACTCAGTAACGCCAACGCCCACAACCATCACATACGGCATAGATGAATCTGCATGACGAACAATATTCCCAAATATCTCACGAAGCAGGTTCTCGACGAAATGAATTCTATCAACTGACGCTTCAATCATCGCGCCGTTCAAACCGTTTTCAGACACCATTACCGTTCCAACATACCCAAGAGATTCCAATCGCCGACACTCTTGATCGACAAAAGTCTTTACGTTAAAACCTTTTTCCACGGACACACAATCTGTTTTCACTTCATCTTCATGCCTCAGTTCCGCAATGGCACCTCTCATACAAGCAAGCGCATTCGCAAGAGCGCGACGAACATCAGCCATATCAGATTTACAATACCCCTTTTCATCATCTTCAATATCTAATCGCATCATCGCAAAAACAACATCATTACACGCAATATCATGCAATTCGGAAGCCATCATAAGCTGACGCTCACGCCCTTCAATCCAATACGAAATCCTCGTTCTACGTCGTTGATTGAACATCATCTGCCCAAAACAAAGAAAAGCAAACAATGTCCCCAGAAATAAGCTCTTGTCATAGATATCAGACAACGCAATATTATATCCCGGCCAAATAGGAGACAGATACAACAGAAAAATCACAACCACAAGAATCAGCCCGAAAGAAAAATATATAAAACCCATGAAGGCAAGCGAAATAAGACCCTCCGGAATGAGAGTAGAAGGAACGAGAAAAGGTGCATAGTAACTCATTCCCCATATTAGAGCCATTCCGACAGAACCTAAAAAAACACTTTGCAACAATACGAACTGAAACAAAAACTGAAGATAGAAGAAAATAATACTCCCAACAGAAACAACTATATCATTCCAAGAAGAAAATAATTCCAAGCTATCTAGTAAGAAAAAGATAAGAGCAACAACAGAACGTACATTGAAGGGAACGTCTCGATCACCTAATCGAAATATTCGCACAATATCATTTATAACAAATCGTATTTTTTGCACAATCTGATAGCCTCGTCACGATTTTTCACACACAATTTAGTATTAGTTCGATGAACATAGGTAAATACAGTGCTTCGCCTGATCCCAAGCTTTTTCGCAATCTCTTCTGTTTTTAAATTCTGAGAGTAAAGCCTCAGCACCTGCAGCTCACGATCCGTCAGCATAGCCATAGAATCGCTCGACCCAGATCCTTCCATCACACGCCGATAAGCCTGGCTCGCACTCACAAAAGGCATCCCACTCGGAGATCTCCCGTCTGCTACGATTGGGAGCAGATCCGCCATTTTGGCAACGATTTCATCTTTCCCAAGCATCGCCTGCGCGCCAGACGCAGCCATGTCATCAATATATTCAATCGGATTATATGCCGTCATTCCGATGATACCGATACTTGAATTCACCGATCGCACTTTTCTACACACGTCGCTGCCGGAAACACTTCCTAAAGCCATATCCACAATCAAAACATCCGGAATCTCATCGCCAAAAGAACAACGATAAATCACCTCAGCAGGACTACCACAAGACCAGAGGACCGTAAAAGAAGGAGATCTCCCGTCTATCCACCGAGATATCGCACGAGCACTCCACACATCGTTTTCCAATATGCCTATACCAATTTTTTTCATATCATCATCCGAAGATAAATATCTCCATCAAGCCTCGTAAAGAAATCTATTACATTCATTTGCAACCAGACAAAAGCGCGTGCTTAGAATAGGCCATCCCAGAAAGAAGGAGTCAGCATTGCTTCATATCATCGCTATTGCGCTCACTTTACAGCTTCCCCTAGCGCCTGCAGAGTATCCCATAATCACCGAAACCAACGAGCTTATTTCTCCATGCTATCGAAATTGCCCTACCTGGATACCTAAATGGCTTTGTCCTGATTCCCATGAAACTTCACGAGATAATTTGTAATATCCGTTAGTGCACAAACCAGTACTGGTCCCTATTCACCAACACTCTCGAGTGCATCAGAAACGGACCTCCCCAATTCATTTCCGAAATCAGGAACGTGCCGTCTCCATACACTGCTTCGACGACGGCGACATGACCATATGAGCCATCGGCACCGTCTTGCCCAGGGAGGAAAGAGATCGCCGCTCCGACTTGAGGGTTATGATCGACTCTCAAACCATATGCCGGCGCAGTCAGATACCATTCCCCTCCGTTATGCAAATAAGACGGCGTGCCGATACCCATTTCCGCACGACGATTGTACGCATACCATGTGCATTGTCCGGCCGGATACATGTTTCCGTAGTCTCCGTTATGTGTGCCCTGACCAGTAGTGGACGGCACACTTGGCGGGGACGACGGGGACGGCTGAACTGGATTCGAAGGCTGCTGCGGAGTCATATTTCCCGAAGAAGTGGAATTGCCCGGTTTTGCAGGCTGCGGAGCGGACTGACCGGGATTGGCGCTGCCAGCCGCATCCGCCTGTTGCTGTGCGTACCGTCTGTTGGCATCATCGATTTTTGATTGAAGAAGCACCGTTTGCACGGCCTGTTTCGCCGCATCGGATTGCAGCTGATCCTGTTTGCCTTCCAATTCCGTACGACGATTCTCGCCTTGCACACGCAATGCATCCAAGGAATCTCTAACATCCTGCGCTTCCGACGCGGCAGACAACGCAGCTGCAGCTTTAGTATCGGCATCAGACTTGAGTTTGGCGATGCGTTGTTCGATGGCCTTCAGACGCTCGCCACGATTCATGGACACATTCAGATCATTAGCATCCGCAGCGGCGGCATCATTAGCTGCATCAGCTTTCTCTTGAGCTACCGGAATCTGAGTATTCGTCGTCGCCTTTCTTGACGGCGGCGTTGTAACGAAAATTAGTGCATTCATTTAACTTACTAAGTGCACATCTAAAAAGAGCATTTCTTTCAAATCTTTCTGCATCAATCTTAGATATAGAAAGAATCGAAAGAAATACTATACGTAAACTTCTGATTCTTCGCAACACGCCAATGGAGATCAAGATTTAATTCCGTAACGAGTGCGTTGAAGCGTAACGTCAGATGATGCCCTCGACATCGGCGAAGGCAGGATCGCGTTCGGGAATCTCGCGGATTACATGCGCCGGATTGCCGACTGCGATCGAATTGGCGGGAATGTCTCGTGTAACCACAGAACCCGCGCCGATAATGGAATTCGAGCCAATCGTGACGCCAGGCGTGACCGTAACGTTCGCACCAAACCACACGTTGTCACCAATTGTCACCGGCGAAGCATGTTCCCAGCCAGCCAGTCGCGTTGCCGCATCCAAGGCATGATTCGGCGTGGCAATGGTACAACGCGGGCCGATCAGGCAATCCTCGCCAAGCGTTACATATCCGCCGCCGCACACCATGAAATCCTTGTTCAAGAACGTGCCGCGGCCAATGGTCAGGCCGATGCCATAATCCACATTGAACGGCGGCGTGAATTGTACGCCCTCTCCCGCATCGGGAACGAGCTCGTGGAACAGGCGGTAGGCCTCGTCAGGATCATCGAAGAAGATGCGGTTGATCGTGGCGCAGGTATGCATGGCCTCGCCGGTAAACTTCGGTAGCGACTTCGATTTGCGGTATTGCGTCGGCTTGCCGGCGAACAGCCTAGTCAGATCCTCGTCGGACGCGATCAGCGTCTCCGTCTCCTCCGTCATGCCCGTCTCCTTCGTCACGATTTCCACCACGCTATAGTGAACGCTCACACTATACTATATTCATCTACTTGACCTGGCATACGACATACTATCCGATGTATCGTGGCATCCGCCGAGCAGCATGTATCGTTGGCCATTGGGCCCGCATGCCGGACATTCGGGCAATCCGGAACCGTTCGGATCGCCCGTCGCCGCGAAATCCGTCCAATACCGAATCATGACACGAGACAAATCGTAATGCGCCAACGGGAAGGCTTGGCATAGGGGATGCCACGAAACACGGCAATCACAGAGTCCGTATCGGAGAATCCATCGACGAGTCCTTGTCGAAGTGCGACCTGCCTACGCATGAATCCCCTTATCATCGTCCGTGGGCAATGTCAGGCGGAACGGCGGAATCAGCATGCCGTCGCCGTCGCAGATGAGTCCGGATTCCGGATTATTACTCCACGCGTACCGCACCTCATCTGGCCTGCGCGCCGTCATGCGCGCCACGATATCACAGCCGTCCAGCCATGCCTCGGACCGCGCGGATGTGGCGCAGTCGCGCCATAGAAATTCGATTTCATGGGGAGCGTCACCGTCCAACGTCATCAGCCGGCGGCTCTCCGATCGGATCCGCTCGTCCGAGCGACTCCGCCACACACAGTGCATCCGCAACAGATCTCCGCAGACCTCGATGGTTTCCACGGCCGGTTGAGGCTGAGCCTGGCGACCGTATACCAAATCCATCGCAGCATTGAACACGCGATCCGCGACGAGCTTCTTGTCATACGGATGCAGATCGTTGCCCTCGCCTGCGTCAAGCGTCACCACCGTCGCAACGTTTTCAAGTTCGTTTGCGACGTTCCACTCCTGTTCGCGGACGAGTGGCCAGCCTCCATCCTCAATGGCGTCGATGTCGAATTTTGGAAGCTGGACGATCAGAAACGGCATATCCGGCTGATGCCATTTGACGCGCCACAATTGAATCATGGCCTTCCGCTCGTCACCATATTGCATGGCGCGATCGCCGGTATTCGATTCGCCTTGATACCACAGCACAGCCCGCACCGCATATGGAAAACACGGGGCGAGCATGGCATTGTACAGGCCGGTCGGCTTCCATCTGACGAAATCCTCGAATGGGCAATCGCGGTCAGCTTCGACGCCACGCCATCGCCAAGATACGGCTCAAGGTCAGCGAGCGCTTCGGGGAACGCCCGCAATGCGTCGGCATCCATCCAGGATTCAATCGGCGATCCGCCCAATGAAACGTTCAACAGGCCGACGGGCACATTCAGCCACTGACGGATCCTACGTCCGAAGAAATAGGCGAGCGCGGAGAAATCTCCAAGGGTCTCCGCATCGCACCCCTGCCAGAACGCATGGTCATGATCGCTGCGGGGACCGTTGAAGTCACAATCGGGAATCGCTTTGTATTGCCGCAGCAATGGGTCAGGCTCACGATCCCACTCCAGCGGATAGTCCGCACGCACCCAAGCCATGGGCAGTTCCATGTTCGACTGTCCCGAGCACAGGAACACTTCTCCCGCATAGCATTGGCGCGAGATGCATTCGGTTCCGTCCTCATAACGCACCGTCAAATCATACGGTCCGCCTGCTTTGATCGGACCGTACGGCACGCTCCATGAGCCGTCGTCCCCCACCCGTGTAGTCCGATCCTTGCCATCGAGGCGTACCAGCACGCCGCGTCCAGGGTCGCCGGCGCCCCAGATATGTATGGTCGCACCGGCCTGCAGCACGCACCGTCGTCAAGCAGTTTCGGCAATTGCAAAACCATGCTCGTCCGCTCCTCATTGCCCATAGAATTCAATCCCGTCGAGTATGCCGGCTGACGGCGGACGCTCTGTCGCCAGCCGGCACTGTCTACTGGTTATCGGAAAGCTCCCGATAGTCGAAGTAGTCGAATTCGGCCTGCGCGTCGTAGCCGGACAGATCGACGCAGGCAAGTCCCACGAACGCGCCGGTGAAGAAGCCGCCGTAACGTTGGTTCACGTAATCGTCGGACAGGATCTTCGCATCGAGCCTGACCGGAATCTCGGTGAAATGTTCTCCGTCAAAGGAATATTCGTAGGAATAGTATTCCGTGCGGACCTTGGTGCGCAGCCATACCGCCTCAGCCTCTTTGGGCACTACGATGGCGTCATCCTTGAGGAACGACGTATATTGGTTGAAATCGTTCTGAGCCACTTCGATGACCCTTGCATGTCGTTTCTCATCCCAAGTGACAAACGCCCACGACCAGCATAGGTCGTCGTAATAGTTGGTCAGGCCTGCCATCTGCATGTAATTCTTCGGATCGAAACGCACCTTGGTTTCAGCGTCGAAATCAAATGCCTGCCAGCGACGAGCCACAAGAGACAAGTCAAACAGGTTGCACAGCGAGCCCTGACCACGCAATGCCAGTTTGCCACCACCCACCGTGCCCATGGCGGCGGTGAACGGGACGCGTAGAGTGTTCCAATTCGGACCGAGCTCGCCAGAATCGAACTCATCATGTTCGTCACGCGTCGTTGGGGCCAAAGTCTCGATGGCATCTTTCGGAGCATCAACGTAACGCTGTCCGCCGTGACCTCCGACCACGCGCGGCCAACCGTCCTCATCCCATTCGACTTTCTGGATGGAGGTCTCGCGTCCGAGTGTGCACCATCCGCGGGTGCCATGGGCCGGTTCGGTATCATGACGCCACGGACGACCGCATAGGGAGGCGTAATACCACTCGCCGGACGGGGTGTCCACCAACGCTCCGTGACCCTGCTTCTGCAAATAGGTGTCAGGAGTGTCGAAGTTACCGATGAACGGGCCATTCGGCATAACTTCGAAGGAGCATTCGTCAAGGGTACGGGAACGCGCCACAGATTCCTGATGTTCATACACTGTGCCGCCTTCTGCGGCAAACAGGTAGTACCAACCATCCTTCTTGTATAGGTGGGGACCTTCGGTAATCTTCACCGAGGTGCCATCCCAGATGGTGCGGGCCGTTTCTGGCTTGAGCTTCATGGTGTCGACGTCGAATTCCGTCAATGTGATACCGTCGAACTGGTGGTGGTATTCACGGAAATCCCATGTCTGCTGCACCAAGTATTTGCGGCCGTCATCGTCATGGAACAGGCTGGCGTCAAAACCGACCCCGTTGATGCGAATCGGCTCGCTCCATGGCCCGTGGATGTCCTCGGCGGTGACCAAATAATTAGTGCAATCCTTGAATGCACCATTGACCACCTTGACATCAGTGTAGATCAACCAGAATCTGCCATCCGCATAGCTTAGGTCAGGAGCCCAGATGCCTCCCGAAGAGGGGTTTCCTCTCATATCAAGCTGGCTGCACCGGCTCAACGGGCTTGGAAGAATGTTCCAATGCACCAGGTCCTTGGACTCATGCAGGCGAACGCCTGGGAACCATTCGAAAGTGGAATTGGCAATGTAATAAGTGTCACCGACGCGAATCATTGAAGGATCGGCATGAAAACCGGTGAGCACCGGGTTGGAAATCTTCATAATGTACCTCTTGCATAAGAGATGAAGCCCGGAAGACGGAAAGGAACATCTTCCGGGCGTGGGTTGTCACATTCCGTCAGCCCTTGACCGCACCTGTCAGGCCGCCGACGATCTTCTTCTGGAAGATGGTGAAACAGATCAGGGCCGGAATCATAGCCAGAGAGGTGAAGGCCAACACCTGTGCGGTGTCAACGGAGTGTTCGGAGCTGAACATCTGTACGCCAAGTGGCAATGTGTACTTGCTGGCATCACTGAGCACGAACAGCGGCAGCATGTAGGCATTCCAGCTTCCCACGAAGGTAAGGATTCCAGTGGTGGCCACGCCAGGCATGGACAGCGGAATGACCATGCGCCAGAAGAAGCCAAGGCGGGAGCATCCATCGAGAAGACAGGCCTCCTCAAGCTCATTAGGAATCGACTGTAGGAACGGCACCAAGATGATGATGGTCTGAGGAAGTCCGAAGGCAATTTGCGGAAGGATCAGACCCCACAGGGAGTTGGCCAGACCCAGATTACGAATCAGCAGATACAAAGGTGTAATGCCAACGGTCATCGGGAACATGAGACCAGCAGAGAACAACGCGTACATAAGCGGCGCATAGCGGAATCTGTATCGGGCGATGACAAAGCTCACCATGATGCTAAGCACCACGACGCCTACCATGGTGGCGATACCCACGATGGTAGAATTCTTCAGTTCCGTCCAGAAAATATCACTTTCGACGACCGTCTTGTAGTTGTCGGGGACCCATGGGTTCGGCATCCCGGACGGATGGTTGGTGATCTGCGAATTGGTACGGAAACCGCCGAAGATAATGTACAACACCGGAGTGATACAGATGGCCACAAGCACCAGGGAGAAGAAGTAGACGATTGGGTTGCCCCATGGCGTCTTGGATGACTTACGGTAACCATTCTTCTTGCTGTACTCGCTTTTGTTGGAATGTCCTGCGATTGTTGCGGCAGTCATCACTTCACCTCACTTGCCAGGGCAGCAACCTCACGATGCTGCACTTCCTTTGCGCGCTTCCTGGCACGCTTCTCGGCTTCTTTCTGTTCAGTAACAGCACCGTCCAAGTCACGGTTCAGCACGAACTTCTGATAGACGAGTGCGATGATCAAAGAGATCACGAAGATGATCAGAGCAACGGCGGAACCATAGCCATAGTTGCCGGCTCCACGACCTTCACGCACCATGTAGGTGGCCATGGTGGACACACCAGCGGTGGTCGACACATACTTGCCCCACACGATATAGACCAAATCGAAAAGCTGCAGAGAGCCAATCATGGAAAGGAACACCCAGATCCGCAACGTCGGAGCAAGCAACGGCAACGTGATGCTTTTCTGCATCTGCCAGAAACTCGCCCCATCCACTTTGGCTGCTTCATACAGTTCATCGGGAATGGATTGCATGCCGGCGAGCATCAGAATTACGGCGAAACCGACGTATTTCCAGCTGATCAGCAACAGCAGCGTCCAAATAGCGATTTTCGGGTCGGCCAGCCAATCGGGACCATTGATGCCGAAGTTGGCCAGAATCTCATTGATGGCGCCCTTCTTCTGTAGCAACAGGCTCCATCCTGTGCCGACGATGACCTCGGAAACGACATACGGCACGAAGATGAGGGTGCGGATGAGACCACGCCCCTTGAACTTCTGGTTCAGCAGCAATGCGAACAGGATGGCAAGCGGAGCCTGGATAACCAACGAGCCGATCACGACCTCGAAGGTATGCAGAATCGCCGCCTGGAACGCGGGATCCTTAAGCGCTGTGATGTAGTTCTGGAGACCAACGAATTTACCTGTCTTGGAGGGAAGTCCGTAGCCCTTCCACTGATAGAAGCCGTAATAAGCACCCAAGACGATAGGCAGAATCACAAAGCAGACGAACAGAAGAATCGCAGGTGCGGACAGTACGAAAATCTCAACATTACGACGCATTTTGCCATCAGACGGTTTCTTGGACCGCTTAGCGCGCAGCGTCACCGCGTCTTTGCTTGTACTTGACATGGTTTTCTCCACTACCAGATACGTTTCTCGAATAGGAAGGAGGGCAGATGAAGATCTGTCTATCCACCCTCCTTTGGCCGTCAACCAGCCATGTTCACTATCAGCCCTTGGACGCTGCGTCCTTCATCGCCTTGACGATGTCAGCCGAAGTCCCCTGTCCGGAAAGCAGATTCACCACTCCGGAATTAAGAGCGTTGCCAATATTTCCGCCGAGAGCGGTATCCATCCACAGCTGCATGCCATCAGACTTTTTCATAGCTTCGAGGATAGCCTTAAGATTTTCATCGGTAACCGCATCGTAAGCTTCGGCGGAAGCCGGAATGGTACTGAACGCAGTGGCGTATTTCTCCTGATTTGATTTCTCAGCCATGAAATTGACGAAATCAACAGCAGCGTCCGGAGCCTCGGGATTGACAGCGAAACCGGTCACAGCGCCCATCAAAGCACCTTCCTCGCCTTCTCCTCCGTCCACGGTCGGGAAGGCGAAGAAGCCAAGGTCAGCCATTGGCTTCTTATCCGGAGTCAGGTCCTTGAGAACTCCAGGCTCCCATGTGCCCATGAGCTCCATCGCAGCCTTATGATTGGCCAGCAGACCTGCGGACGAGCTGGCGCCCTGCTGGGCCGTCGTGGTGAGGAATCCTTCGTTAAAAGCATTCGCATCCAACAAATCCTTCAGATCATCTCCGGCTTTGACCCAGCAGGAGTCGGAGAAGTCCTTGTCATTAATGCCCTTGGCGTAGGCCTTCGGAGAGCATTCGCGCATGGACAACCAGTAGTACCAGTGACCGACCGGCCAAGCATCCTTGCCGCCGAGTGCGATTGGCTCGATGCCAGCGCTGCGAAGCTTCTGCACATCGGTCTTCAGCTCGCTGAAAGTGGTCGGCACGGCATCGATGCCAGCCTGCTTGAACAAATCCTTGGAATACCAGATGCCACCAGGCTGGACAGTGACCGGAACGGCATAGACCTTGCCGTCATAAGACACGGATTCCAATGAGGAAGACATTTGCTTTTTGACGGTATCGCTAATCTTATCAGAAATATCCATTACCTGGCCGGCATCAACCATGTCCTTGGTCTTGGCACCACCAAGGGTCATGTACACATCCGGGCCGGAGGCGGGATCCTGCATAGCGGTAGTCAGCTTGCCTTCGAAATCCTCGTTCTGGATGGCCTGAATCTGAACCTTGACGCCAGTCTTCTTCTCAAACGCTTTGGCCAGATCCTCCCAATACTGCTTGCCGTCACCAGCTGTTGCGTTATGCCAGAACGTAATGGTCTTATCGTCTTTGGCACCAGCGCTGGAGCCGCAGGCACCCATGCCCAACATGGTCGCCACCGCAAGAGTGGCAGCTGCAATGGTTTTGAACTTCATTGTCTTCTCCTTATTGACCAAATCATCATCGACAAAATGATGGCAACGACAGGAACGACTTCTCTCGAATGGGTCGAATCGGGAAGCATGACCGCAACGAATGCTGCTGCAGCTCCCCTAGAGACAGAGAATCAGCCTTTGACTCCCTTCGAAAGTCTCCATTTCGTTTTCGTTGTATCTATAGACTACCGAAACAGATCACACAAAGTCAAGTTTTTTGTAAAATCAGAAAACTAACTATTTTTCGTTGATTCCACAACGTTTTTAAGCATTGCTAGCATATCGAAAGTTTCGAAAAAACGCAAACCGAAACTTTCGTTCACATTTTCGGATATGATGAAAATGAAGAAGGAGTGACTCATGCGCAATACGGCAAAGAAAGCTACAGTACGACTCTCTGACATAGCTAAAGAGACCGGTTATTCCCTTTCCACCGTATCCAAGGCGCTCAACGGCAGAGCCGACGTTTCCGAAGAGACGCGGCAAACCATCAACGCGGTGTTGAAACGGTATGGGTATTCCCGTAAAGCGACAGGCGCGAAAAGCCAACGAATTATCGAAATCGTGTTCCAAGATTTCGATAATGTTTGGGCCCTTGAAGTACTCCGTGGCGCCATTCGCGAAGCCAAGTTGCATGATTTGAGCGTCATCACCACCGAAGGCGGCAATCGCCAGCACCCGGACTCATCCTGGATTGACAATATGCTGCGTCGGCAGACGGATGGCGCCATTCTTGTCTTCTCCAGTCTGACACGTATCGAGCGAAACAAACTGCATTCCAGAGGTATTCCCTTCGTCTTGTTCGATCCATTCGGTAATCCAGATCCAGACACGCTGTCGGTGCAAGCGGACAACTGGACCGGAGGCGTAATCGCCACCAGGCATCTGCTTGCGCTCGGGCATATTCGCATAGGCATTATCACAGGACCCGAGAAGATGATGTGCTCCAAAGCTCGTTTAGACGGTTACACGTCAGCTCTGGCGGAGCGTGGCATCGAAACAAATCCCGAACTCATTACCGAAGGTGATTTCACCACCACCGGAGGTTATGCACAAGCCATCCCCCTTTTGGAACAGCCAAATCGTCCGACCGCAATCTTCGCCGGCAGCGATCTGCAGGCCATGGGCGTCTACGAGGCGGCAAGGCAGCTGGGATTACGTATTCCCGAGGATTTATCCGTGGTCGGATTCGACGATGTGCAGACTGCCGCATTCCTTGGCCCGGCGCTGACCACCGTACGACAGCCGCTCCAAGACATGGCAAGGGCCGCCGTACGCATGCTGGTCGAGGCGCTGTCCACCGACGACGTGATCCAACCGCACATCATCATGCCGACATCGCTAGTGGTACGCAACAGTACACAGCAACTCGAGAGTTAATCAGCGGGGCAAACCTCACAGGCACAACCGGAGGGAGAACACAGCGCTCCTAGCCTTTTGCCCCGTTTTCAACTCGTTCTAAGACGGCCCGTCGGAACACCAGCAGTGAACCATCCTGAAATTCCGTAGAATCTATGCCATGAAGCCGGCCATGCAACCGACGAACCCACCGGCCCATTCGGTGCTGAGGAAACGAGCATCGACACTCAGCAGGACCTGCCCCTGACGCACGAACGTCGCAGAATCAACCAGACCATGCGTGCCAGTCACGATGACCGACAAGCGGTTGTCGCCGAAAAGTACCGCCGGACGCACTCCGTCAGCCTGTACGGCAACAGACCCAGCTTGCGAATCGTCTCCATTCACCATCTCGTAACGCACATCCGTGCCATGCATCGAGAACACCGCGTAATGTGTGGAATTCTGCCGGATCACTAAAGAACCGGACATGGGAATCGGCATGAGCGTCGGCAGTTTCGCTATTCTGCGGTAGCTGACATCACGCTCGTCGCGCACCACCACATCGTTCGTCGAGCCATCAGCCACATCCACCAGCGCAGGTTCCACGTCACCGGCGAGCGAGGATTTCACCCTAGGCTCGATGGCGATGCCATCGTCTTCAGTAGTAACCGTGATCTCGTCGGCCAAGCGGCCAAGACCAGCGCAAGTCACTGGCCATCCGGGGTCACCCTCATGCGTATATGATGCACCGTTGCCGTCCAGCTTCCAATCGGCCGGATTATGTTCCCAGGATACCGGAGCGACAAAGCTCTCCCTTCCCAAGTAGCTCAATAATTCGCCGTCACGCTTTCCCCGTGTCTCTCTCACGCCGAGACACACCAGCCACCATCCCAGTTCCGGATGAAGCAACAGGTCCGCATGTCCCACGCATTGCAGCGGTTCCGACAAACCAAGATGTCGGTGGGTGAGAATCGGATTCTTCTTATCCGCGTGGAAGGCACGGATTGCGGCGCCAAGATAGCAGCGTTCCCCGTCACGAACCTGCGGAATGCACTCACCCAATTCGGACACTTCCCGTTCGTAAGCTTCGAACGCCCGAAGCAGTCCATGCGGCGCATAGATGCGCATGGCCATTTCGCTATGTTCAAAACTGGTACCCCCCTCAGCGGTCATCAGATACACATAATCACCCACGCGATAGAGATGCGGCGCCTCAGCCCACACCGATTCCATACCGTATCCGCGCCATATTACCGTCTTGCCCGATCCCGCAGGAAGACCGTCATCGACAAAAGTCCAAGTCTCCGGATTAATGCGTTGGGTCCAGACCTCGGTCTGGCCTTCCCATTGCGGATTGACCGCAGGACGGGTCTGGGTCCAGTACACGTTGCCATCCCCGTCCTCGAATATGTCTGGATCGATGCCTTCAGCGCCCTCAATCCAGAACGGGCCATGCCATGGCCCTTCGATAGAATCCGCTTCAAGGATAAAATTGCCCTCCGCGGCGTGGAACCGCATCAGCTCGCTTTCTGTGCAACCACCTTCCATAGCACGGCGATCATCAAGACGGGCAATGGTGCATGCAATCACATATTTGCCATGAATCCTGCGCAGCGTCGGCGCATAGACACCGCCCGAATCATCCACGAAAGGAATAAGCAGGCGCCTTGCCAAGTCAGCATCTACCACATTCGACACATGCTTCCAGCACGTCATATCCTCGGAAACGTAAATGGGAAGACCTGGGACAAGCTCAAAAGTAGAAGTCACCAACACAATTCGCTGGAACTCATCATCCCAAATCCAACTCGGATCAGGATTCATTCCACTAAGAATGGGATTGGTAATGGTAATAGTCGCGGTCATAAATACACCTTATTCAGAAACGCTTTTCCACATCGTATCATTGCGAATAGTTGGAATTTTCGACTTGCTTTCATAACACATGTAAGTCGTCCACCGACGACATAGCCGGCAGACGACTTGTATGCGAAGGAAATTTAAGGAAGGATGAGGTGAAAATATATGGTGTGCCGGAGCACCAACGCTTCGACACACCATATTCGGCTTTGTTGCAACCGAGCCTCGCTGTTTAATCCAGCGATAAATCAGAGTCCTAGAGAAAACTCCTTGTTGGGCCACGCCCGCCCCGGCAATTTCGGAGCGCTACGCGCACCCAACCACTGCTCGATTTCGGCTCACGCCTCGGCCAATGCGTCGATCATATAGTTGTTGATCGTGGCCTTGACGGACTCGAGGTGATCGGACTTGGTGGCTTCGATGAGCTTGGACTGCGGGATATCCAGAGCATACTCCTCAAGGGAGGCTAGGGAGGCGGTGCCGTTCTCGATGGTCGCGCCGATACCGGAATCGTAGGAGCTGTAACGCTCGGCCTGCAGGTTCTCGATGACCTTGTCCTCGTGCATCTTGGCTGCGACCAGGAGGCCGGCGGCGAAGGAATCCATGCCGGCGATGTGGGAGCGGAACAGATCTTCGGCGGCGAAGGAGGTGCGGCGCGGCTTGGCATCAAAGTTCAGGCCGCCGTGAGGGCCGATCTGACCCTCAGCGAGGACCTCCCACATGACGGTGGAAGTCTCGTACAGGTCGGTCGGGAACTCATCCATATCCCAGCCGATGAGCTTGTCGCCCTGGTTGGCATCAAGGGAGCCGAGCACACCGGCCTCGCGGGCGGTGCGAATCTCGTGCTGGTAGGTATGACCGGCCAGATTAGCGTGGTTGCCTTCGAGGTTCAGCTTCATGAAGTCGATGTCGTAGGTCTTCAGGAAGGCGATGGCGGTGGATGCATCGAAGTCATACTGGTGCATCGTCGGTTCTTTGGCCTTCGGCTCAATCAGGAACTGAGCGTCCAGACCGATCTCCTGAGCATATTCGTGGCACATGCGGAAGAACTTGGCCATGTGCTCCTGTTCGCGCTTCATCTGCGTGTTCCACAGGTTCTCGTAGCCTTCACGTCCACCCCAGAACACGTAGTTCTCAGCACCCAGGCGTTTGGCAATCTCCAGGGAGTGCTTCAGCTGGCCACCGGCGTAAGCGTAGATGTCGGCGAACGGGGAGGTGGAAGCACCGGAAACGAAGCGCGGGTTGGTGAACAGAGAGGAGGTGTTCCACAGCAGCTTGATGCCGGTGGACTTCATGTTCTCTTCGATCTTGTCGACGACCTTGTCCAGGTTCTTGTCGGTCTCGCGCAGGGTATCGCCTTCCGGAGCGATATCACGATCATGGAAGCAGAAATACTCGACGCCGAGCTTCTGGAAGAACTCGAAGGCGTAGTCGACCTTGGCCAGGGCCTCATCCTCAGCATTGGAGTACTTGCCGTACCACGGACGCTGGGCGGTGCCGGTGCCGAACGGATCGACCAGCTCCTGATCGAACGTGTGCCACCAAGCGACGCCGAAACGCAGCCAATCCTTCATCTTCTTGCCGGCGACAACCTTGTCGGCATCGTAGTAATGGAAAGCCAGACCCTCCTGCGGTCCCTTTTCACGACCGACATACGGAATCTTTTCGATATCCCACAGACCCATGGGTTGCTCCTTTGCTATTGGTTTTTACTTTCGTAAGACCTTGCTTTTCCCGTCAAGCGGATTCCCGCCTGTCTTGATGTACATAATAAAATCAACTTCCTAAGTTTGTCAATTCAGTGAACTATTCGGCGTTTCCATTGAAAAATAGCCAATTATCAACTCAGTGATAAAGTGAACATGTTTGTTGCATCGCAGCGCTACGCAACGAAGCGCGCAATCGAAAGAAGGAATCCATGAGCGAAAACGTCGACACCATCTGCGTGCAGGGAGGCTACCAGCCCGGCAACGGCGAATCCCGCACTCCCCCGATCATTCAGGCGACAACCTTCAAATACAAGTCAAGCGAACAGATGAGCCGACTGTTCGACCTATCCGAATCCGGATACTTCTACACCCGACTGCAGAATCCAACCAACGACACCATCGCAGCGAAAATCTGTGAAATGGAAGGCGGCGCGACCGCAATGCTGACCTCATCCGGCCAGGCGGCGAACTTCTTCGCACTGTTCAACATCTGCAACAACGGCGACCACATCGTCGCATCCTCCGCGATCTACGGCGGCACGTTCAACCTCATCAACGTGACCATGCGCAAAATGGGCATCGAATGCACGTTCGTAAGCCCGGACTGCACCGAAGAAGAGCTCGAAGCGGCATTCCAGCCGAACACCAAGGCGGTCTTCGGTGAATCCATCTCCAATCCGGCACTCATCGTGCTTGATTTCGAAAAGTTCGCGAACGCGGCGCATCGTCACGGCGTGCCGCTGATCGTCGACAATACGTTCCCGACGCCCGTCAATTGCCGACCGTTCCAGTATGGCGTGGATATCGTCACGCACGCCACCACCAAATATATGGACGGTCACGGCTCCTGCGTGGGCGGCGCGATCGTGGATTCCGGCAACTTCGACTGGATGGCCCATGCGGAGAAATTCCCCGGACTCACTACGCCGGACGATTCCTACCATGGCGTGACCTATGCCAAGGACTTCGGCAAGGCCGCTTACATCACCAAAGCCACCGCACAGCTCATGCGCGATTTCGGCTCAACGCCGGCGCCGATCAACTCGTGGATCATGGGCATGCATTTGGAGTCGCTGGGCGTGCGTATGGAGCGCCATTGCGCGAACGCGCTCAAGGTGGCGCAGTGGCTGAGCGCCGACCCGCGCATCAGCTGGGTGAGCTTCCCAGGCCTTGAGGAAGACAAGTACCATGCGCTAGCTGAAAAGTACATGCCGAACGGCACTTGCGGCGTTATTTCCTTCGGCGTGCCGGGCGGCCGCGAAAAGGTGTCCGCGTTCCTCGACCACCTGAAGATGGTGTCCATCGCCACACATGTGGCCGACGCGCGCAGCTGCACCCTATACCCGGCAGGCACCACGCACCGTCAGCTCACCGAGGAACAGCTCATTGAAGCGGGCGTAGGCATTGACCTAGTACGTTTGAGTTGCGGCATCGAAAACGCCGACGACATCATCGCCGACCTCGATCAGGCACTCGCCGCCGTGCAGTGATTCTCACTCAAAATCACATCAGGAAGGCCGTATCCCCCACTCAGAGGTGCGGTCTTCCTCCTATCCGAGTGGACTCGCACACCATACTCATCTTGCACGGGCACACCAATCATCTGAAATCCCTTATGTGTGGCAGATTAAGGCATCTTCAAAATCCGATTTGCGTTATATGTGGCAGATTCACACTACATTCGGGGGTATAAATCTATAGAAAAATCCCGTTAAGAAATCTCAGGTCTGCCACATATAGCGATTTTGACTTTTCCAGCACCGTGGAATCTGCCACACATAACGGTTTTCATTCAGCCTGTTGGTATGTCCAGCGACCGGCGAGCATAGTGCCAAGCACATGCTCGGGCATGGCACGCATGGCCTCCGGAGAATCGATTATGCTCGGATCACAGTCCAGAAGCACCAAATCGGCCGCGTCTGCGTCCCGCAAAGCCACGCGTCCGACCGCGGTGGACGAAGCGAGCGCCGTTTCAAAATCAAGGCACTGCTCAGGTTGGAAAGGCTCGCGGTCGGAACTTTCCGTACCGAATACCGCCGCGGAGATGGCCATCCATGGGTCCAGCGGCGCGACCGGCGCATCCGAGCCCATGAGCAGCTTGGTCCCCGCCTTATGCAGGCTATTGAATGCATAAGGGATTCCGGCGGGGGTGCCCCAGAATCGCGCAATGACGTCACGATCGTCCATGGCGTGCTGCGGTTGGATGCTTGCGGCAAGTCCCAGCTGCGCGAGTCGCGGAATGTCGCACTCCTTGAGCATTTGGGCATGCTCAATGGAACCATGCGCATGGGTGCGTTCGGCACAATCAAGCACAATGGTGTTCGCTTCATCGCCGATGGCATGACAGGCGATGTCGAAGCCATGTTCGACGGCGAGTCGCATGTACGACTCGATTTGCTCAGGGGCATAGCTCAATGTGCCGTAGGTTTCCGGTCTGATGCCCGAATATGGCATGGAACAGTAGGCGGAACGGGTGTTGAGCGAGCCGTCGGAGATCATCTTCATCGCGCCGACGTGGCCCAAACCATGACTTCCGGGCAATTCGTCTCCGGTGTGCCAGCCGTCGTCGATGGCTTGCCGGAGTCTCTCGGGATATATGCCAGCCTCGACACGCAGACCATCAAGCCCTTGCGAGAATCGGCTAATCCACGTGTCGATGTTCTCCGCCATCTCATAGTCGCGCACGCCGACCACGCCTTTGCTCGCAGCGTCGCGTTCGGCGTTGCGCAACAGATGCATCAGCTCATTGGCCGCACCAGGTCCTTTGTCCAGCTTGCAGTAGGCGTCGAACCACTCAAGCTCGCCGACGAGTCCGGATTCGTCCACATCTACGCCAAGCTTGCGCGCGGCGGCAGAGTTCACCCAACCGCAATGCATGTCGGCGCTTGACAGCGCCACCGGCTGGTCTCCCGCCACCGCATCGATCGCGGCCAGGGTCGGCTGGGCGTCATCGGACCACAGGGAATGCCGGAAGCGCATGCCGACCACATATTGGTTCGGGTCGAGTGCGCCGTTTTCACGACGCTCCTCCAAGTGCCGACGCAACATGTCGAGCGCTTCGCTGGCACTGCGTGCATCAATCAGATCGAGCCGTCCCAACGTGTACGACCACTGCGTGAAATGCGTGTGGCAGTCCCACAATCCGGGAATCACCCATATCTTCGAAGCAGCATCCGTTGGCCTTTCCGAAGGTCGCACCGAAGCTATTCGCCCGTGACGGACAGCAATGTCGACCGGCTTATCCGAACCTACGAAACACACGTTTTCAATCACACACGGCTCGTCCATATATCCTCATTTCAACGTGATGCCCTACCCGTGCCATGGTATCCCGCAGCAGCGCAGCAGCGCACGTTCGTCTCAATCAGGCATGCCGGCGGCCGACTGTTTATCCACATTTTTTCGCGCATAACCTCGGTTATCCACTTATCCACTGTTTTTCGAATGCGGATGGACAGAGACCGACCAATCCCTTTATTTTTGCTCCATGGACAATGGAGCACAATATTCTGAGAGTCTCGCGCAGCTGCGGGCGCGTACCATCGAACAATGCCTTGCGGCGCAGCAACGAACCGGTAAGCAGCTGGTGTTTACACACAGCACGGCATTATGCCTGCAAAGAACCGAGATGCCAAGATATCCCGATCAGCAAATGCTGTCTTCCCTGCATGCCCTTGCCACAGATAACAACGCACGCACGCATCTTCAAAACGTCCAATTTGAACTGTGGACAGGACCAATCATCGAAACCGCTACACATTATGGCAAGATTCGCCATACGGATCCAGTAACCACATGGGCAATGCACGCGAATCGGCTTCCCCAAGAAGAACTGATAACGCTTGGCGATTCAATGCTAAGAAGGAACCAACGTTTTCCCCAAGTCTGCATTGACGACTTCCATGAATATCTGGAACGGCTCAAAGATTTCAGCAACTACGCGAATGCGAATAGACAACGTTCCATCCGAGGAATCAGAAAAATGCAACATGCGTTACAGTTCATGCGCGAAGGCACGGATTCCTCGCAGGAAAGCCGTTGCAGGATCGCTCTGATTCGCAATGGGCTACCATGTCCGAAAGTCAACTGGAAGGTTCGACTGAACAATGGGAAAATCGCACTTTTGGATATGGCCTATCCAGATATAAAAGTGGCCATCGAATACGACGGAAGACATCACGCCGGCCAATGGCTCGCCGACAGCAAGAGACGTGAAGCCTTGGAAGACGACGGTTGGGCATACATTCAAGTGACCGCCGAAAACCTTATGAACGACTTCGAGGAACGGGCACTCGCGCAACGCGTGGCCGACCGGATGAGCCAACGATTAAGCAAGCCCATCATGCTCTGTCAAAGAATGTCCTCAGGGAGGATACACATCCGCATAACGTCTCTCGCCAATGGAAGCAGAAAGATTCTCATCTGAAAGCCACTATATGTGGCAGATTCGTCATCCCCAGAAAAACCAAAACCGCTATATGTGGCAGACCAGACCGGTTTCAAGCCTCAAAAGACCACAATTAGTACCCCCTAGACGAGATTTTCCTTGGGAGACTGCCACATATAACGGAAATCATTTTTCTGAGATGCCAAAAACTGCCACATATAAGACATTTCAAACTGAAAACACGGCATAGGCATATCACCTTTTTCGTCAGATCGAAGACAGCATTTCGAAAACGTCATCATCATCGACGACGAGGCTATCGATTTTGCGGCGGCCAAGTTCGCGCAGCCATTCGTCGGGTTCCGTATCGGCGAGCGCACGGATGTCGAGATGCAACGGCTTGTGCCTTCCGACTACCACCTCGTTAGCATCCACAGCTTGGACCGGCCCATCGAAATGGACAAAGGCACCATCCGAAACATCCAGCCGATCCGTCCGACCCGGAAGGCGTGCGGTACTTCCCACCACCCCTTCCGTACCGTTCGAATCACCCGGGGCACCCGCACAGCCACCAGTCGGACATATGCCCAACACCGCCGCATACGTGTCATATAGCCCGCGTCGACGTACAGTGTATTCGGCATCAGATTCCTCCGCATGTTTTCTGCCGTCCACAATGTACGGCATTCCTGTGGTGATGTAGTGGAAGAAATGGCGATTGATGGCGTCGCATTCCGCCCGCATCACGTCATATACCACTTCCACACCGTTTTCCTCAAGAATGCGAAGTCCTTTGCCGGCCACGATGGGATTCGGATCGATCGAACCGACCACGACGCGCGTTATGCCGTGCGAAAGAATTAGATCGGTGCATGCCGGCTGCGATCCGACATGGCAGCAAGGTTCGAGAGTGTCGATGACCGTAGCTCCATGCATGTCGATATCATGCTTGTCGGCGTAGTCGAAGGCCATGCGTTCCGCATGCGGTCCGCGGTAGCGGTCGTGGTATCCGGCTGCGAGAATCTCGCCGTCGCAGACCACCACCGTGCCGACCAACGGATTCGGATTCACCCAACCGGCTCCCTTATGGGCCAGTTCCAGCGCCTGCGTCATGTATTTCCGATATTGAGGCATGTCATCCATGGTTCCAAGCATATTGCGTCGATTGCGGTTCCACATTTCAAAATCGCCACGAGACATTCCGTAAATGGATAGGCGCGAACCGGTTATCCGTCCCATCGCCGTACGGCGTCGCACAATAACGCCATACAATGTTGGCAGACCAGCAAAGGAACCAGCGAGAGGAAACATCACATGCAGCGCGAAATCATGACGTCCATTCCGTTTTTGAGCCAACCATCCGTCGAGACCGAAAACACCGAAGCGGATTTAGCCGTGGCACAAGACTTGAAGGACACGCTTGACGCGCATCGCAATGGCTGCGTGGGCATGGCGGCCAATATGATCGGCGTGTCCAAACGCATCATCGCGTTTGTGGACGAGGATTTGGGTGGCCGTATCACCGTCATGTTCAATCCTCACATCACCGCGCAGGACGGCGCCTACGACGCTTCCGAAGGTTGTCTGTCCCTCAATGGCGAGCGTCATACGTTGCGATACCAGCGCATTGAGGTGACGTATGCGGATCGCAAGTTCCGCGAGCGTCATGCCACGTTCACTGGTTTCACCGCGCAGATCATCCAGCACGAGATCGATCATTGCGAAGGCATTATCATTTAACGACTTTTTCAGGCATGGCACCTAGCGGCTTTTCGGGCGCTCCATCTAGCGACAGGCTTAGGAAAAATCGTTTGATGTAACAATCATACGTAACCGCCTTACGCTACAGTTTCCGTAATGCACCGTAAGGTAGTGTCAAAGGAGATTTCATGGGTGCCATCAATATGTTCAACGATTTCGTCAAACTCATTGAAAGCGAGTCCCTGCCCGTCGAAGCCGTTGCGATTGCGGATGGCGACGCCATTATCGCGGAACGTCATTTCGTTCCCGACCAGGATCGCAATATTTATTCCCATACGAAAAGTTATGTTTCGACGGCTATCGGCATTGCGATTGAAGATGGCTTGCTGTCGCTCGATTCGCGATTGGTCGACTCGTTCCCCGAGTATGTTCCCTCCGATGCGCAACTGGAGTTGGGCCAGATCACGCTGAGGCACTTGCTGACTATGTCGAGCGGTTTCAATCATGCGTATTTGATGAACCCTGACCGGCGCAGTGGTGTTGGTGCGCCTGATTATTTACGGTACATGTTCTCTCGCAGGGTTGAGGTGGAGCCCGGCAGCACGTTCTGCTATTCGTCTGCGGATTCTGATTTGGCGGGCCGCATGTTGGAGCAGGCTGCCGGCATGCGTCTTGGCGAGTATTTGTATGGCACGATTTTTTCCAAGTTGGATCAGGGTTGGCCTGTTTGGGAATGTGATCCGCAAGGTCATCCGATTGCAGGCGGCGGGATCTACATGTCGCTTGCGAATATGTTGAAACTTGGCCAGGTCTATTTGAATGATGGCACTTGGCATGGCACGCGCATTGTCAGCGAATCGTGGGTCAAGCAGGCTTCCGGTAAGCAGATCGACACTCCGTATAGCAATATTTGGACGTGCGGTTATGGCTATCAGTTCTGGATGTCGCCTTATGAGGGGGCATATCGTGCGGATGGTGCGTACGGTCAGATTACTACGGTTTTGCCGAAGCAGGGTTTGGTTGTTGCGATTCAATGCCCGGAATCTGGTGATTTCGACAATATCGTTCGTCCTGCTTTGCATGAGCATCTGCTGCTTCCGCTTACTGCCTGAGCGCACGACTTTCGCCCATACCGTCGTGTAGATGGGGTATGGGATAATTATGCACGGTATTGTGCGTGGGTTGCGTTCCGGAATCCTTGATTGAGTTTCCGTTGACCGCTCATGCAACACGCTGGAATTCCAACGTTTCTTAAGGATGGAACACAACATTGGCTGAATTCATTTACCAGATGATCAAGGCCCGCAAGGCTTACGGCGACCGTGTGATTCTCGATGACGTGACTTTGAGCTTCCTGCCAGGCGCGAAGATTGGCGTTGTTGGCCCGAACGGCATGGGTAAGTCCACGCTGCTGAAGATCATGGCCGGACTCGACACCGTGTCTAATGGCGAGGCTTCTTTGACTCCGGGTTATACCGTCGGCATTCTGCAGCAGGAACCACCGCTGGATGACACCAAGACTGTTGGCGAGAACATCAAGATGGCGTTCGGCGAGATCGCTGAAAAGGTGGCTCGTTTCAATCAGATTGGCGACGAGATGGCCAATCCGGATGCCGATTTCGATGCTTTGATGGATGAGATGGGCAAGCTGCAGAACGATATCGATGCTGCAAACGGTTGGGATCTTGATTCTCAGCTTGAGCAGGCTATGGATGCTTTGCAGTGCCCGGATCCGGATACTCCGGTAACGGTATGCTCCGGTGGTGAACGCCGTCGTGTGGCATTGTGCAAGCTGCTGCTGGAAGCTCCTGATCTGCTGCTGCTTGACGAGCCTACCAACCATCTTGATGCCGAGTCGATTCTGTGGTTGGAGCAGTTCCTGCACCAGTACAAGGGTGCCGTCATCGCCGTTACCCACGATCGTTACTTCATGGATAACGTGGCCGAGTGGATCTGCGAGGTCGACCGTGGCCAGCTGTACCCGTATAAGGGCAACTACACCACGTATTTGGAGACCAAGGCCAAGCGTATGGAGATCCAGGGCGCCAAGGATGCCAAGCTCGCCAAGCGTTTGAAGAGCGAACTTGATTGGGTGCGCTCTTCGCCGAAGGCCCGTCAGGCCAAGAACAAGGCTCGTCTGGAGCGTTACGACCAGATGGAGCAGGAGGCACGCAACAACAAGAAGCTTGACTTCTCCGAGATTCAGATTCCGGCCGGCCCGCGCTTGGGCTCTACTGTGCTGGAAGCCGAGCATATTCACAAGGCGTTCGGCGACCGTGTGTTGATCGACGATCTGAGCTTCACGCTGCCGCGTAACGGTATTGTCGGCGTGATCGGCCCGAACGGTGTGGGTAAGTCCACCCTGTTCAAGACCATCGTTGGCCTTGAACCGTTGACGTCTGGCTCGTTGAAGATCGGCGAAACCGTGCAGATCAGCTATGTGGATCAGAATCGCGCCGGTCTTGACCCGAATAAGAACCTGTGGGAGGCCGTGTCTGACGGTCTTGACTTCATTGAGGTTGCTGGCGTTGAAGTACCGACCCGCGCGTATGTGGCGTCTTTCGGTTTCAAGGGTTCCGACCAGCAGAAGCTCACCGGCGTGCTGTCCGGTGGTGAACGCAATCGTCTGAATCTTGCGTTGACCCTGAAGCAGGGCGGCAACCTGCTGCTGCTCGACGAACCGACCAACGATCTTGATGTCGAAACTCTTGAATCGCTTGAAAACGCACTGCTTGGCTTCCCGGGCTGCGCTGTGGTGATCTCTCACGACCGTTGGTTCCTCGACCGCGTGGCCACGCATATTCTCGCATGGGAAGGCGATGACGAGAATCCAGCCAAGTGGTACTGGTTCGAAGGCAACTTCCAGGCCTATCAGGAAAACCGTGTCGCTCGTCTCGGCGAAGATGCGGCTCGCCCCCACCGTCTCCATCGCAAGCTAACGCGCTAAGCCGTTAAGCAGACAGTCCTGTGGACTGTCTGTAGGCTTGGCCTGAGTGAGGCGACAGCCGAACGAAGGCAACAATGAGCCTTGCGAAGCAAGACCATAATTGCAGGGCCACAGGCTAGCCGTTAAGCAGACAGTCCTGTGGACTGTCTGTAGGCTTGGCCTGAGTGAGGCGACAGCCGAACGAAGGCAACAATGAGCCTTGCGAAGCAAGACCATAATTGCGAACGTTACTCGCAAATTTCAGCAAAGCGCCGTGCTTCGTTACGAAGTGCGGCGCTTTGCCGTATGTGAATCGTTTGACGATTACCTGCCGTTCACGCTTCTCACGCATTCGTTACAAAACAATCCGGCGAAATTTACCGCCCTTGCGTAGACTCGTTTCCAGAACGAAGCGTTTATCGTATGCGACTCAAAGAATCGAGGCCCATTATGACACAGACAGCGCAGACAGCAATAACTCCGTTACAACGGTTGGCGAAGGTGCTTCAGCTGGGCACGCCTTCCACGTACCGCAGCCACACATATGTGAATGGCGAAAGCCTGTATTTCCCCACTGGCCGCGTGTACGGCGGTCAGGTGATCGCGCAGGCCATGATGGCCGCATCCAAAACGGTTCCGCCATCTCGTCTGCCGAATTCGATTCATGGCTATTTCATTTCCGCCGGCGATATTCGTCAGGATTTGCTGTTTGATGTGGAGAATCTGCGTGATGGCCGCTCGTTTTCCGCTCGTCGCGTGAATGTCACGCAGGCTCAGGGTTCGATTCTGACGGCCATCGCCAGCTTCCAGGAGCAGGGTCAGGATGGCATTGAGTTCGCCGATCCCATGCCGGAAGGCGTGCCGGAGCCGGAAACGTTGACCAGTGCGAAGCAGCTGATGGAGCCGTTTGCCGAAAAGTCTTCGTATGCCAAATACTATGCGGAAAAGTCGCCGTTCGACATTCGTCATGTGACGCGCACGATCATGCTGGGTGCCGATAAGAAGAGCGCCAGTAACGATTCCGGCAAGCAGATGGTGTGGATGAAGGCCGACGGCACGGTTGACGTTCCGCAGGTCATGCATCGTGCGATGTTGGCTATGGGTTGCGATCAGGTGATGCTGGAGCCGGTGTTGCGTCGTGCCGGGTTAAGTATTGCCACGCCTGGCATTTCGTTCGCTTCGATCGATCATTCGATGTGGTGGTATCGCGATATCGACATCAATCAGTGGCATTTGTATGTGCAGGATACGCCTACCGCGGCTCACGGCCGTGGCTTGGGGCAGGCGAAGGTATACACGCAGGATGGCGAGCTTGTTGCCTGCATGACTCAGGAGGCGATGATCCGTGTTCCTGAGGAGGATTTGAAGAAGTAAGGACAATCAGGCTTTCGTTTGGGTTGCCGATTTGGTTGCCGCGGCCGCGTAACGGTTTCGTTGCGTGGCCGTTTTCATTTTCGGGCTTTCCGGACCGTCGATTGGTGGGATTTGACACAACCACTCCCCCACAATGCCGATGATCATGTCAGCGATGCATACGATTGCCGCGATCGCGCATTCGAGGATGGCCTGACTGTAGAACGTCGCCTCACCATGCGGCAGGCTCATGATGAGCTGTCCACCATACCAGCCGGCCAACGCCGCTCCTGCCACGCCCAACGCTTTGCATGACACCAGTGTGGCGAACGCCTTCTGCGGGTCCAAAGGTTTCAGCTGCGCGCGTTTTTCGGGATCCGTGGTGGTGTATTTGTGGATCTGCAATGCCATATACAGCACGACGAATCCCAGAATCGCCAACACCACGGGCACGATCCATGGAGCGCCGACCAATGGCAAACCTGAAATCTCGCCATATTTCGCCAATCCCATACCGGCCAGCAATCCTAATGCGGCAGCGAGAACATAGCACCACCAAGGGGTTCTGCGCGCTTTCATAGCGTACCTCCGATGATCCAATTGTCGGTCAGCAGTCCCACTTGCGCGGTATCGGGGGCCATGGCCAGCAGGAATGATACCGGATCCTTGCCCAGTCGCGCATCGGGATCCATGTCGAGCCATGGCGCAAGCACTGCGGCATGGTTGCGTGCGGTGGGCCACGGCACCTTGCAGTCAGGTTCATCGCATGTCACGCCTTCCATGTCGATCAGGTCGAGATCGAAGTCTTCGCCGATGGAGGCTTCCACATTGCTTAATACTTCGATCAGATCATGGGCGCCCATGCGCGTGGAAATCTGGATTACCGCGGCCATTTTGTCGGGGAGTCCGTCGAGTTGGCTCACATGGTAGAGGGGTGAGATGCCCTCGACTTGGTTGCCGGGAATGCCGTCCAATGTGACGATGGCCATGCGGAACTGCTGTTCGGCATCGGTTGCTGGGCTGTCCAGTGAGATCACCGCACGTTTCGATGCGGGTTCTAGCTGTGCAGAAGCGAGTGCGGCCACTTTGGCTGCGGCGGTTCCTTCCGGCAAATCGCTGGAATCGATCGCATCATACGCTTCGCCCATATCATCCGCATCGCCCGCATTATTGGCATCGCAGGCAAGGTCGTCGGTACCGTAGCCGGTCGGGCTTTCCACCATCCAATCATCTGCGATTTCGTCGATATGGTCGCGATCGGTCGATTCATGGAGGAGTTGAGCCACGGAACCGGCATGTTCGCCCGGCAGTTCGGCATCGGGTTCGAGTGCCAGCCACGGCCCCAGCACGAACGCACGCTGCCATGCACGGGGGTGAGGCAGCGTCAGGTCCGGATCGTCGCTGCTCTGACCGTCAAAATCGATGATGTCCAGATCAAGTGTGCGCGAAGTCCAATGGTCGGTACGCACTCGACCATGTTCGGCTTCGATGCGCTGCAATCCTCGCAACAGCTCCATTGCCGATAGCTTGGTGGTCACGGAAACAACCGCATTGTAAAAGTCGGGGGTACCATCGGGCATGCCCCACGCATCGGTACGGTACAGCGGCGAAATGCCCGTAACCTGAGTGGACGCCAGTCCGTCGATCGAACGCACCGCGTCACGCAAGGTGGCCACTACATCGCCCTGATTACCACCCATGGCAATGATGGCATGATGCACTTGCGATGCAGCCGAAGTTGTTTCACGAGAACGTTCCACGGTTACGCTCACATCGTCGAATGGTACGACGATTGGCGCACTCGGCTTATGCACGGTCACTTGCGTTCGCGCCACGGCAGGATATTCAAGAATCATGCTGGCAATGCGATCGGCCAGTTTTTCGATGAGATCGACATGATCGCCTTCGATAATGGCGACTATTCCTTTGGCGATGGCACCGTAATCGACGGTGTCCCGCAGATCGTCGGAATGCCCGGCTGGCGCAAGATCCAGAAACAGCGTGGCGTCGACGACGAACGTCTGCGCACGCTCATGTTCGAAATCAAGCACACCGTGTTTGCCGACCGCGCGAACGCCAGTCAATCGAATCTGATCCATGCCAGCCTTTCTTTGCATATCTCAAGGTTTAATGGTGGAAATGCGTTGCCGCTCCTACGCTGTCAGGAACGCACGACGTATGCGAGCACCGCGTATCAGGCGTTAGCGAAAGCACGCCACGCATTGCCGATCGCCACCGCGTCGCGGCTTTTCTCCACGTCATGCACACGCACGGCCCACACTCCATATTCGGCGCACAGGGCGCTGATGGCGGCGGTCGCATTGTCTTTGCTGCCCATGCTTGGCTCGTCGATACCGGCATCGGCAAGCGCCGCGCCGACGAATCGTTTGCGCGAGGCTCCGATCAGCACCGGATACCCGGTGGCGTTGAACCGCTCCAACGCCATCATCAGCGGGAAGTTATGTTCGACGCTCGGTTTGGAGAATCCAAGACCCGGATCGATGATGATCTGTGACGGCGAGACGCCTGCCTGAAGCACGTCGTCGACCTGCTTCATGAGTTCGTCATACACGTCGTTCACCACGCCATTGGCGTACACGGACGTATTAGCGTCAGGCACGTCGCCTGCAGAGCCGGCAAGCCAACCGCGCCAATGCTGCACAATGTAAAGGCTTTCCGCGTGTTCGGCCACCACATGGGGCACTTCGCGGTCCAGCTGACCGCCGGACACGTCGTTGATGATCTGCGCACCATGCTCCAACGCCATGCGAGCCACCGATGCGCGCGTAGTGTCGATGGACAGCACCGCGCCTTCCGGAATCAGCGCATCCACAGCACCCAGCACGCGGTTTTGCTCGGCTTCCTCACTGACACGTTTGGCTCCGGGGCGAGTGGATTCGGCACCGATATCGATGATGTCAGCCCCATCTTTCATCATCGCTTCGCCGTGCGCTTTCGCATTCGCAGGATCGAGCCATAACCCTCCATCGGAGAACGAATCCTCCGTAATGTTGAGCACGCCCATCACCAGCGTACGGTCACTATCATGAATCGATTTCATATCAATGGTCATCCGGTTTCCCCTCCTATATCCGGTTATTGGTATTTACGATTCGACTTGCTGCAGTCACGCCGATCACGCATGCTGCGACAGGATCAGGCTCATGGCTTCGGCTCGCGTCGTCGCGTCTCGCATGCAGCCGCGCACCGCCGATGTAACCGTACGCGATTGCGCCTTCTTTACGCCACGCATGGCCATGCACATGTGATCGCATTCGGTGACCACGATCACGCCACGTGCTTCGATACCTTCCATCAACGCGTCGGCCACCTGTTGGGTGAGGCGCTCCTGCACTTGCGGACGTCGGGCATACAGTTCCACCAGTCGTGCAAGCTTGCTTAAGCCCGCCACTTGGCCGTTCGACGGAATATAGCCGACGTGGGCCACGCCATGGAACGGCAGCAGATGGTGTTCGCATACCGAGAAGAGTTCAATATCGCGTACCAGCACCATTTCGTCGGTATCGACTTTGAACTTGGTTTTGAGCACTTCCTCGGGGCCGTGTCCAAGGCCTGCGAACAGCTCCTTGCAGGCACGCCCAATACGGTCGGGGGTGTCGAGCAGGCCTTCACGGTCCGGGTCTTCGCCAATGGATTTCAGAAACAGGCGTACTGCCTGGCGCACGCCTTCCTCGTCATAGCCGACAGGCCCGGCCGCATGGGCGGCACGGGCCTTGTCGTCGAAGAGGGTATCGAATGCTTCGGTATCGCTCATCAGTTGGTCAATCCTGCGCTTTTCTTCAGGGATTCGGGAATCGGAACCGGCGGAATGTCGGAATCCGGGCGCTTGCTGTCGCTCAGCCACACTTCACGCTTCGGCGCCTTCTTGACATTAGCGAAGATTTCCGCAAGTTCCTTTTCGTTGAGTGTTTCCTTGACGAGCAGCTGACGTACGAGCTCGTCAAGAATCTCACGATTCTCGTTGATGACGTTCCACGCTTCGGTATGCGCGGTTTCCACCAGTTTGAGCACTTCCTCGTCGATGATTTCGGCGGTGCGTGCGGAATACTTGTGGTTCAGCGATCCAAGGTCGCTCTGTTCGTCATCGGACCACTTGATGGCACCCAGCTTGTCGGAGAAGCCGTAGTCGAGCACCATCTGACGTGCGATGTTCGTCGCCTTTTCGATGTCGTTGGAAGCGCCGGTGGTCGGATCGTGGAACACGACTTCCTCCGCGGTGCGACCACCCATGGCGTACGCCATCTGGTCGAGCAGCTGGTTGCGAGACATGGAATAGCGATCTTCAGTCGGCATCACCGCAGTGTAGCCAAGTGCGCGGCCACGCGGCAGAATGGTGACCTTGGTGACCGGATCGGTATCGTTCATGGCAGCCGCCACCAGCGCGTGACCACCCTCGTGGTATGCGGTGTTGCGCAGTTCGTCGAGCGCCATGCCCTTGGAACGGCGCTTCGGGCCCGCCTGCACGCGGTCGATGGCCTCGTCGATGGCGCGGTTGTCGATCAGCTGCGCACCGGCGCGGGCGCACAACAATGCGGCTTCGTTCAACACATTGGCCAGATCAGCGCCGGTAAAGCCCGGCGTACGCACGGCGATCATACGCAGATCGACATCAGGCACGAACGGCTTGCCCTTGGCATGCACCTTCAAAATAGCCTCGCGGCCTTCCAAATCAGGCGCTTCGACGGCTACCTGACGGTCGAAACGGCCCGGGCGAAGCAGTGCCGGATCAAGCACGTCGGGGCGGTTGGTCGCGGCGATGATGATCAGATTGGTGTCGTTATTGAAGCCGTCCATCTCAACGAGCAGCTGGTTCAGCGTCTGCTCACGTTCGTCGTGGCCGCCGCTCATACCGGAACCGCCACGCTTACGACCGACGGCATCGATCTCATCGATGAAGATGATGGCCGGAGCGTTCTTCTTGGCCTCATCGAACAGATCGCGCACACGGGAGGCGCCAAGACCCACGAACATTTCCACGAAGTCGGAGCCTGCCATGGAGTAGAAAGGCACACCGGCTTCGCCTGCGATGGCTCGTGCCAGCAACGTCTTACCGGTACCTGGAGGGCCGTAGAGCAATACGCCACGCGGAATGCGGGCACCCAAAGCCTTGTAACGAGACGGATCCTTCAGGAAGTCCTTGATTTCCTCGACTTCCTGCACGGCAGCCTCTTCGCCGGCCACGTCGGCGAACTTGGTGGTCGGGGTCTGGCCTTCGAGCAGCTTGCCGCTGTTCTTCTTGCCGCCCATACCGAACATGCCGCCAGCACCGCCCATACGGCTCATCATGAACCAGAACAGACCAAAGATAATGAGGAACGGCAGCAGCGAGGTCAGCAGATACGTCCAAATGCTGCTCTGCTGCATGGTCGCCGTCCAGCCCTTGACCGGATCAGCCTTCTGTACGGCCTTGACCACGGTTGCGGACTGCGCGTACGTGTAGTAGAACTGCACGTTTTTGCCGTAGTTCTTCATACGCCCGGTATCAGGGTCTGTAGCGGAGTAGTCGCTCTTAAGCTTGAGCTTGACCTGCTGGGTGTTGTCTACGATCTGTGCGTATTCAACATTGTTGCCGTTGAGAATCTGCAGACCGTCCTTGGTGTCGATGGTCTGGGAACCGGTTCCGGCGAAAATCTGGAACATGGTCACGGCAAGCAATGCCACAACCACAACCCACAGCCATGGGGACTGCCAGAACGGACGCGGACCGCCATTGGATCCGTTGCCGTTGGACTTGTCACCCTTGCCGTTGGAATCGTTGCCATTGCCGGCGTTATTATTGCGTCCAAACGGATTGGTGAACGGGTTATTGCCGCCGCCGTTGTTATTCGGCGACTGGCCCGGACCAGGAAAACTCATGCCTGACCTCCTTCATACACTTCCGGCTTCAGCACCGCGATCGAATCAAGATTGCGGTATCGCTCGTCATAATCCAAGCCGAAACCGACCACGAATTCATCGGGAATCTCACGTCCCTTATATTTCACAGGAACATCCACCTTATGGCGCGCCGGCTTTTCCAACAGCGCAAAAATCTCCACGGAAGCGGCACCACGGCTTTTGAGCTCATCGACGAGCCACGCCAACGTGACGCCCGAATCGATGATGTCTTCCACAATAAGCACGTGACGACCGCGAACATCGGTGGACAGATCCTGCCGCACGGTGATCTTGCCGCTCGATCGAGTGCCGGAACCGTAGCTCGACAAGCTCATGAAATCCATCTCCGCGTGGATGCTCATGGCCTGCGAGAACGCCGCAAGCGTGTTCACCGCACCCTTGAGCACGCAAACCAGCAGCGGGTTCTTGCCACGGTAGTCTTCACTGGCCTGGGCTGCAGCATGGTTGATGATGTCGGCAATCTCTTCTTTACTGATCAGCTCGTGATCAATATCTTCTTGTACGTCAGCGATTCGCATGCCCACCATCTTGGCACACGCGAATGACGTGTTTCTGGCGATATGCTGAATATCCGCTGGGAAGATTCACACCTTTCTGGCCGTGCCAGTCGCAGATCAGCCTGTCGATCCCTTCAACCTGCCGTGCCATGCACGAAATGCCTGCTTCTGCAAGCGAGCGCACAATCACCCGTCTTCTGATGGCAATATCTTGCGATTGCAACGCACGCACGTCGATGATTATCTCGCCGTTGCTCACGGTTACGCCTTGCTCGCACACGCGTTGCGCCACACCGTCAAGATATGCGCGATCGTCTTCGGCAAGCCTCGCTCCAAGCGCAAGTTTCGACACAACGTCACTTCCCGCAAATGATTCAAGATATGGCATGAGATCGTGCCGTATTCGGGATCGCAGTGGATAGTTCGCGGGAAGGGGCTCGTTTCCATCCGAATTCCCCACATCCGGCCCATTTGTGGGATCGTCCCACCAGGCAAGCCGCAGATCCTCGCAGATGCCGGTGGTTTCTTCACGGGTCACATTCAGCCACGGGCGTAGAAAACGCACCCCGTCTCGTATGAAGGAACCGTTCATACCGCAAACCGCATCGAGGCCCGCAGAACGCAACAAACCGATGATTACGGTTTCCGCCTGATCGTTTTTCGTATGAGCCAGCAGCACGGCCGAAGCGTCGGAGCATGCGTCGACAATCGCATGGTAGCGTGCTTCACGTGCCGCTGCCTCAACACCGATGCCGCGGGAGTCGGGTACGTCAATCGCACGAACACGCACTGGGTCAAGACCCAACGCAACGCAACGATCGGCGGTTGTTTGCGCGACACCGGCAGAGCCTTGCTGCAACTGATGGTCGATGATAATCGTCCCGCATCGCAATCCCAATGAAGCGCATGTTTTCGCGGCAACCGCAGCCAACGCCATCGAATCGCGGCCACCGGAACATGCCACCATAATCAGAGGAGCGTCCGCATCGGGCGTGTGCTCGCCATGGCGGGCGAATCGGGCATCCTGCAATCCAAATCCGGCCGATTCCAGCGCGGCCCGTAACTCGCCGACACCCTTACGCAAACGAGACGAATACACCATGGCATCACAGCTTCGGCAGTGCGGCCACAAAAGTGTCGATAGCGGATTTCGCGGCCTCGAAGTCGTCGGGATTGTTGACGATCACGGCAAAGCTCAGCGCGCCTCCGTTGTGACGCGACACATTGCCGGTCATGGAGGTCACATCTCCCAAACTGCCGGTTTTAACACGGATAAGACCAGCCTCGTCAGCATCGTTCAAACGATTCGCGGCAGTGCCCACGAACCCCACGACCGATAGTCCTTCGGCAGCGGCAGCTCCGGTACCGCTCGTCAGGTTGCGTTGCTGCACTTCCAGCAGGGTGCGCGCGGTGAGTTTGGACTCCTCGGACAGACCCGAACAGTTGGGCATGATGAGACCTTCGGTGGAGACTCCCTGCTGAACCAGCACCTGTTCGACTGACCGCACAGCCCCGGCCGGCGAATTGTCAGCGCCGAGATGCAAAGCCAGCAGTCTGCCGAATTCCTCAGCCAGGGAATTGTCGGAATGCCGAAGCATGAACGCCATGATCTCATTCAGCGATGCGGAACGCACGGCCGCGATGGAACTGGTGCCTTCGGGGACCGTTCCCTGCTCCACGGAAGAGTTCACGGCAATGCCCTGTTCAGCCAAGCGTTGCGCGAACACCTGCGCGGTCTCGCGGGCTGGCTGCGTGCTCAAAGCTGGATATGTGCTGAACATATCGGGATCTGCGGGACCGGCACCGTTCCAATTGCGCCCGCCGTCCACCGCCATGGACGCGGTCGGCGCGTAGTACACGTGGTTTGAATCGAGTTCGGCGATGCCGTTCGGCCAACGGTCATTACCGAACAGGGAATCATCGTAGACAAGCGTCACGGAAGTGATGCCACGCTGGCGTAACGCCTGGGCCGTGCTCGCGGCAAGCGTTCCCAATCCGGCACGCCCGTTGATATGCGACGAATCGGATGCACCGGCACCGAGCAGCATGTCGCCATTGCCTTTGAGCACCAATCGCGAAGTGCCGTCCTCGCGCTGTTCCAGATAGGTTTGCGTGTCCAGTGTCTCGCCCATGTCAAGCGTGGTCGCCGCCGCATATGCCGTCAACGTTTTCATGGTGGATGCCGGCGTATACGACTTGTCGAGAGCATGCTCGGCAATCACATTGCCGGCCGCATCGGCGATGGCGATGGCATATTCGCCACCGAAATCGGAGGCGGCCGTTTCGAATTGGCTGACCAGCGTCTTCGCCGCAGCTGCATCCACGGTCTTCGAAGCGTCAAGCCCTCCGACCACCGTTGCCGCAGGAATGACGTTGCCCGGCGTCTTGGCGGTGATGTGTTCGACCTCCTGCAGGGTAAGAACGCCCGGCAGCTTGTCGAAAATGTCGGCCACGACATAGCCAACGCACAACACCGTGGTGAGCGCCACGGAAAGCGCCACCGTGATGTATCGACGGCGTTTCACATGCCGGTATTCAGCCGAATCATCCATGGAACAACAACACTCCAGTCATAAGCGGAAATCGAAAGAAAAATCGAAATGAAAACGAAAAGCAGGAAACACGCAAGCCTGCGAACGAACGAACGTCATCCCTTATGTTCGATTGGCTTCCATTCCGACTTGGCGAACATCGCCTGGAACGAGATCGGCACATAGCTGAACATGTAGATCGGGAAGCTCAGCACATACGCGAACAGCTCCTTATTGGTGGCGCCAATCTGATCGCGTTCCACAATGATCGTCAACGCGGCCAACGCCATCATGCCGATCACCGACATCACAATGCCGGACGTCCAACCGGCCAACGAGCTCAACTGGCTCTGCCATGTCACGAATCCGCAGGTCGCAAACAACAGTCCCAGCAGAACGCGCACAATACCGATCACTGTGAACGGACACAACAACAGCGTGAAATCAACGGCGGAGAAATCGCGTTCCCTGATGGCGCGTTTGATCAAAGCCGGCCCGTAATAACGGAACACTTGCAAGAAGCCCTTGCTCCAACGCAAACGCTGACGCCAGCTCTGCGCGAACGTGACCGGCTGCTCATCATACAGAATCGCCGTGCCGCAATAGCCAATACGATCGCCGTGTAGCAAGGAATCCATGGTGAATTCCAAATCCTCAGTCAGCAAATGGAATTTCCAACCATTATTACGACGCATGATCTCCCGCGAGAACATGAAGCCAGTACCCCCTACATGGCAGCTGTTGCCGAGCCACATGCGCGATGCCGACAGGAATCGAGATTCACGAATGAACCACAATGCCGAACCGGAAGAGACCCAATTGTCGGACAAATTCACGGAATTACGGTAGCTGGTGAGAATCTTGAATCCCGACTGGAACGCCTTGTTCATCTCTTCGACGTAATGCTTGTCAAGCTTGTTGTCGGCATCGAACACGAAGAACGCGTCGTATGGATCGGATGCGCCGGATTCGTTCATCTGGTCAAGCAGATACGTCAGCGCGTAGCCTTTGCCCACGAGCTCCTTGTTGAAACGCTCGATCACGTGACAGCCCATGTTGCGCGCCACTTCGGCAGTATTGTCGGTGCAATTGTCGGCAACAAGCCAAATGTCGATCAGCTCGCTCGGATACGTCTGCGTTTGGATGCAGGTAATGAGGTTGCCGATGACTTTCGCTTCGTTTCGTGCGGAAATCAACACCGCATACCGCTTGTCCATCGGCGCTTGGGGGAATCTGATCGGCTTGGTGAACAGCGAGATAAGAATGCATACCGCCTGATAGACCATGCCTGAGCCGCCGACAATGACCAACAGAATGTCAAGTACGCTCAGCAGTACCATTAGCGCCACCTACTTCTTGGATTGCCATCCGCGTTTTTCGTGCTTCCTTCAGCTTCTCGCGATTCGTCGTTCTTCCGTTCATTGTCGGATTCCGATTTTTTATTGGATTCCTGCGATGTGTTTTCGCTCTCAAGACCCTGCAATGGCTTGTGTTCCGTTCTGTCCAACACGTGCTTCGGAATGGCGACGGTCTCGTTCGATTCCAGCGATTCCTCGGAACGGCTGATATTGTACGCCTGCTCCTGTAACTGCCGCACTTCGTCGGAAATCGGCACATGCGCACTGGATCCCTGCACCGCGCGAGGCATATTGTGCAGATGCTCGCTGATGACTTCGGCGCCTTCCACCAGCTTCGACTTCTTTTCAGGCACCGGATCGTCCATCAGCGGAGAATCGACTAGCTCGTACCGCTTTGTATAGGTGCGGAAGATCGTCTGCACGGAAGCGACCACCGGCAATGCGAGGAATGCGCCAAGCGCGCCGAACAGCGAAGTGAACGCCAACACCGCGAGGAACGCCACGGCATCATTCACATCCATGGTGCGCTGGGAGATCTTCGGCGCGAAGATCAGATTCTCAATCTGCTGATACACGCAGATGAACATCAGTATCGCCACAGCCTGCCACAGTCCGCAGCTGCCCCACGCGAACAGCACCGGCAATGCGCCGCCGATATACGTGCCCAGCATAGGAATGAACTGCGAAACCATACCGCAGAACAGCGCCAACGGTAGCCAATAGGGCACGTGCAGCAGCATCAGACAGATTCCGGTGAAGAACGCGTTCAGCAATGCGAGAATGGCGCGGGAGAACAGGAACGACGAGATCTGGCTCTGGCTCACCGTCCACACGAACAGGAATCGGCGCTGAGCCGCCGGAGCCATCCACTGGCATGCGGCACGACGCAATTTCGGACCAGCCGCTGAAATGTAATACGTGGTCATGATTATTGTCATGAGGTTGATCAGGAACGAAAACAATCCCGACACTGTATTTAGCGCGGTACCCGCGAAATCGGTGACCCATGACGTTTGAATGTTCTTCAGAATCTCATTGCCGAGATTATTGATCTCAGGAAGTTGGAAATTCGCGTATTGACTGACGAACTGGCACATCTGCTCATACAGGTCGGGCAGACCGTTCACCAATGCGATCACCTGCTGCACGAACAGGTTGCCGAATAGCGTGAAGAGCACGCCGAGCATCACGGCCAGCATCAGCAGCGAGAACAGCGAGGCGAACGAACGTTTCCAGCCATGCTTGACCAGCGGCACCACCACCGGCTCCACCGCGAGCGCGATGAACAGCGAGACGATGATGTCGATCACCAGGTATTCGATTTTGCCCCAGCTGCGCCAGCAGAAAGTAAACACCACAATGGCTATGGCGATGTATAGCAGCGCACGCCCCAGCCATTCCGGTGGTTTTCGGGGATCTCCTTTGGCTGGAAACAGGGTGCCGAGGTCCCAGCGCTGTTCGCTGGTGTTCGCACCGTTTTCGCTCTGCGTATTGTTCATTCGCTGTTCGCTTTCGCTCATGGCTTCCTATTGTAGCGATAGGCGTCGTGTACAGGCTGAGCTATTGTGGTAGTTATGCTGAACGTTTCAATTGTCATCCCCGCTTGGAATGAAGAGGAGCGTATCAACGATTGCCTGTTGAATGCCACTAGGCAGACCGTGATGCCCCATGAAGTGATCGTTGTCGACAATCGTTCCACCGATTCGACGGTAGCCGTGGTGGAGCAGTTTATGAAAGATCACCCTCAAGCCCCTGTCCGTTTGCTGCATCAGGATGAGGAACAGGGATTGATTCCGACGCGAGATTATGGTTTGAATCACGCCACCGGCGATATTTTGGGCCGTTTCGACGCTGATTGCATGATTCGCCCGGATTGGGGCGAAGTGGTGTCCGGCATTTTCACTGAGGATCCGGAGGCCATGGGTGCCACTGGTCCGGTGATGTATTACGATCTGCCGAGCCGCCATTTTGGTTTGCGTGGGGATAATTCCACGCGCAAGCGCATTTACAAGGCTGATGGCGGCCAGCCGTTGCTGTTTGGCTCGAATATGGCGGTCCGCGCTTCAGCTTGGCGCGAAATTTGCGACGAGGTGTGCCGCGACAAGGCCGATGTGATGCATGAGGATATCGATATTTCGCTGCATCTGCTAGGCAAGGATTTGAAAACCGTGTACTGCCCTCGCATGATCGCCGGCATCAGCGCCCGCCGTATGGACACGTCGCTCACGTCGTTCAATAATTACATGCGTCGTTTCAAGAATACGTTCGACGCGCATCCACAGCATTCACGCAAGCATAAGCCGGAGATTCTACTCACCGCGCTATATCCGGTGATGCATTTGCTGTATCCGGTGTGGCAGAAGGTGCTTGACACCGCCGATATCAATCCTGCAGAGGTGGCGTGGATCAACGAGCAGATGGAGTTGGCCGAGCAGGAGGGCCGTGAATGGTATGACGACACCCCTACTGATGAGGAGTGGAGTGAAAAGCACGAAGATTCCAACGATTAATTCGCATATATTCATATTGAATTGAGATATTGAAATATTTCAATTCATCAACATACATAATTGTAATCGCATACAAAAATCGTGGTGTGAATTTATTCCGATTCACACCACGTTTTTTTATGTTCTCAGCGTTGTTCTCTCACGATTCGTCGTTCGCTACGCACGATTGCCGATTCGTGAGAATTGCCGCATCACATCAGGCTCTTGTAGATGGCGAGAATGTCCTCCTGCGTGGCCTGACGGGGGTTGCCCGGCGTGCACACATCGTGGAAGGCATCATAAGCCAGCGGCTCCAGATCGGCTTCGGTTGCGCCGACTTCAGAGATGGTGGTCGGGTTCTTCAGATCCACGGTGAGCTTATGCACAGCCTGGACGGCCTCTTCGCGCACGGTTTCGATATCGCCGGTGTAGGCGTCCGCGATGCCGAAGGCGTCAGCTATGTCACGGTACTTCTCACCGGTATAGTCCTTGTTATATTCCATGACCGGAGCCAGCAGAATACCGTTGGCAACGCCGTGGGCCACGCCGAGACGGCCGCCCAACGGGTGGGCCATGCCATGCACCAAGCCGAGGCCGACGTTGGAGTAGGCCATACCGGTGATGTAGGAGGCGTAGGCCATCTGTTCACCTGCCGGAATGTCACCGTCGGCGCTCTTGGCGAGGTTCTTGGCGATCATGCGGATGGTCTGCATGGACAGGCAGTCGGACAGGCTCCATGCGCCCGGAGTGATGTAACCTTCGATGGCGTGGGTCAGGGCGTCGAGTCCGGTGGCAACCTTGAGGCCACGCGGCATAGAGTCGGTCAGATCCGGGTCGACGAATGCGACGATTGGAATATCGTGCGGGTCAACGGCCACGAACTTGCGCTTGTTGGCGGTGTCAGTGACCACATAGTTGATGGTGGTTTCCGAAGCGGTACCGGCGGTGGTCGGCACGCCGAAGATCGGCACGGACGGATTCTTGGTGTCGGCAACGCCTTCCAGGGAGAGCACGTCGGAGAATTCCGGGTTGGCGGTGATGATGCCGATGCCCTTGCAGGTGTCTTGCGGGGAGCCGCCGCCCAAGCCGATCAGGAAGTCGGCACCGGATGCGGCGAACTTGGCGACACCGTCCTGAATGCATTCAACCGGCGGGTTCGGCTTGACGTTGTCGAAGACCTCATACGGCATGCCTGCCTCATCGAGCACATCGGTGACCTTCTTGACGGTACCGGTTTCCAGCAGCACCGGATCGGTGACGATGAATGCCTTGGTGAAGCCGTGCGACTTGGCAACGCCTGGAATCTCCTTGGTGGCTCCGCGACCGAAATACGCCGTCTGGTTGAAAATCATGCGATAGACCATAGCGCTCTCCTTTAAGCTACTGTGCGTTCATAGGCTTCGTCATACCTTGCCGAAGCCAACACTCCCATCATAAACCCATTTTCGACCGTTATGCGATCGACGACACCGCGACATTATGTGACCATTCTCACAAAATAAAACCAGCTGAGGGGTAAAATCATCCATCGAACAACCTGCCCTTCCGCTACGGCAGGTCCTTACGTTCGAACACCCACATGGTCTCGTCCGTGGATCTGTTGTCGGTAAGAATCGTCAACATGAACCGCTCACCGTCGTTCTTCATGTAACCGCATTGCACCGCACCTTCCGACTTGAGCCGGCTACGGACGACATCGTAGTCAAGCAGTCGCAGGAGACCTTCTTGGTATTCGGGAGCAATCCTCACATAGCAAAACTCACGTAATGCTTCGCGGAAGGAACCGCCATGACCATCAAGCATACGCTGAAAGAAATCGGGCACCATGATCGAACGCTGCGTATCGGTATTCAGATTGACTATAAATGACACCGGATAACGTACATTCAGATGTTCAAGCAGCATTTTCATATCCTCATCGCGCACCAGAATATCCTCAAGCCGGTTGTTGAGCATGCGGAGCTGACGTTTGCCTCCGCCATTGACGTAATACTGTTTCTTGTCCTGACGCATACGGATTTCCGCCTGATTGATGAGGTCCGGAAGATCCCCTCCATCATCGGATTCGGCCATGCCTACGGATATATCCCAATCACCTTCCAGAAAAT
>SKEW01000424.1_pt1 | contig 41677 bp, 40 predicted proteins | sample 4841441 | NCBI WGS metagenome assembly SKEW01 (sample SAMN11008799, study PRJNA524170) | human gut metagenome | isolation source: fecal sample from pouch patient p41 | place: Israel: Tel-Aviv | reverse complement strand
GCCTCCGGTTTTAATTGTTTTTGGACAACTCAATTATATCAAACCAGATTGTATTCATGCTATTTTTATGCCAGTTATTATTGAATTTTCAAGGTGCATAAGCACTTATTCAAGTGCGAAGTTTGAGTATATAAGAAATATGGGGTTTTCAGTAAATTTGAATCTATAAAGGAGCTTTTAATATGGCAGAAACTTCTAACAGAAAAACATATCATGAACAGACATATATAGATAACACATTACGTCTCAGAGAGATCCTGAAGACATTGCCTCCATTTGCAAAGGATTATTTTCGTGCGGTGGAACCAACGACATCTGCGCGGACCAGGATTTCTTATGCCTATGATATCCGTGTTTTCTTTCATTTCCTTATGGAGAATAATCCGGTTTATAAAAATTATACGATCGAACAATTTGAGGTACATGATCTGGAACGCCTGGAGCCAGTAGATATTGAGGAATACCAGGAATATCTGAAGGTCTATAAGAATGACGAAGAAAAATGTATCACGAACACAGAAAAGGGACTTGCAAGAAAGATGTCTGCGCTTCGTAGCTTTTATGGATATTATTTTAAACGGCAAATTATCAGCAAGAACCCTACGTTGCTTGTAGAGATGCCTAAGCTGCATGAGAAAGCGATTATACGGCTCGATACGGATGAGATCGCAATGCTCCTGGATTATGTTGATCATGGAGGGGATAATCTTACAGGTCAGCGGAAAGCATATTTTGAAAAGACAAAAAATCGAGATCTGGCAATTCTGACGCTTCTGCTTGGAACAGGAATCCGTGTATCAGAATGTGTTGGACTGGATCTTCAGGATATTGATTTTAAGAATAACGGAATTACTGTAACACGAAAAGGTGGGAATCAGATGGTTGTGTATTTCGGTGAAGAGGTTGAGAATGCATTAAAGACGTATCTTTACACGACCAGAAAGCAAACTGTACCACTCTCCGGTCATGAAAACGCACTGTTCTTGTCTACCCAGCGAAAACGTATGGGCGTTCAGGCAGTTGAAAATATGGTAAAGAAGTACGCCAGGGAGGTCACTCCGAATAAGAAGATAACTCCACATAAACTGCGCAGCACTTACGGAACAGCACTTTATAAAGAAACCGGAGACATTTATCTTGTCGCAGATGTTCTGGGGCATAAAGATGTCAATACAACAAAGAAACATTATGCAGCAATCGATGAAGACCGACGCCGTCAGGCGGCAGGTGCTGTAAAGCTTCGTGAAGTATAGGAAGCAAAAAGAATAAGAATAGATAAAAAGGATACAGAAAGAATGCACTACTGCTCTTCTGTATCCTTTGCACTATACATTTTAATAAATAAGATTAAACAATATTTCTGGCTTCTTTTTCAATACTTTCTTTTAAAAGAATATACTGTTCAATTGCTTTCGCTGTACCTTGTACTCCGAGTTCAGAACTGTTTAAGCAAAGCTCATAGCTGGCTGCCTCGCCCCACTTCTTGTTTGTATAATAATTGTAATAGCTTGCTCTCTTTTTATCCGTCTTATTGATCAGATCTTTTGCTTTCGCATCCGTAAGATCAAGTCTTGTTGCTACACGACGAATACGGTCTTCCATATCTGCACGAATGAAGATGCTGACAACATTTGGATAGGATTCAAGTGCATAATCTGCACAACGGCCTACCAGGACACATGGTCCCTCATCTGCAATCTTTTTAATTGCATCAAACTGTGCAAGAAAAACTTTGTGATTGATAGGCATCTCCGTGTATGTGTTGCCGGCATATCCCATAGAATATGTATCCATCACAAGAGAATATAGAAAACTGTTCGTTGGCTTTTCGTCATGAGTCTCAAATAATTCCTCACAGATACCACTTTCTTTTGCTGCACGCGCAAGCATTTCCTTGTCGTATAATTTAATTCCAAATGCCTCGGCAACGAAATGTCCGATCTCTTTTCCACCACTTCCGTACTGACGTCCGATTGTTATAATAGTATTTGTCTTCATAATAAGCCACACTCCTTTTCAAGTCTATGCGAAATCTTATGTATATTATAACCAAAAAGATGAAAAAAGACAATGTCAATTCACTATTTCCTATACCATTTCCTATACTTAGTTTTGTTTTCTTAATTTATTTAATAAATCTTTGAAATAGTCTGGCAAAGGTGCGTCAAATTCTATATATTCTCCTGTAGATGGATGAGTGATACCAAGGATTTTTGCATGCAAAGTCTGTCCCTGGAGTTTATAAGGACATTTTGCAGGACCATAAATCTCATCGCCCAGAATTGGATGTCCGATACTGGACATATGAACACGGATCTGATGTGTCCGACCGGTTTCAAGCTGGCACTCAATGTAGGTAAAATTACCAAATCTTTCCAATACACGGTAATGAGTGACTGCATGTCGCCCATTTGGTGCTTTTGTACTCATCTTCTTACGATCTGTAGGGTGCCGACCAATCGGAGCGTTTACAGTGCCTGTATCCTCCTTCAGATTACCGTGTACGATAGCGTGATACTTTCTTGTGATAGAATGTTCTTTTAATTGTTCTGCAAGAATCTGATGGGCTTTATCGTTTTTACAGATCAGAAGGGAACCGGTTGTATTCATGTCAATCCGATGGACGATTCCCGGACGGATTACACCATTGATTCCCGACAGGTTTTCTCCACAGTGATATAGAACCGCATTGACCAGCGTATGGCTGTAATGTCCCGGTGCAGGATGTACAACCATTCCTTTTGGTTTGTTAACGACGAGAATGTCATCATCTTCATAGAGAATATCCAGAGGAATATTTTCAGGCTGAATATCAAGTGGTTCCGGGTCAGGGATCTGAAGAATGATAGTATCCCCTGTTGTTAACTTGTAATTCGCTTTAACCGGTAATTGATTTACAAGAATTTTTTTTTCTTTAATTAATTTCTGGATATAAGAACGGGAAAGGCTCTCTATTCTCCCGTCAAGGAATTTATCGATCCTTTCCCCTGTAATATCCGCATTAAAATGAAGTTCTTCCATAAGCTTTCAGAATCCTTCCTGTTGTGCGTTTTTATCTGTTCTTAAAATTTAAAAACTCAAAATCGTTGTCGTCCTTATAATAAAATAAAATGAGAACAACAAATAAAATACATGCAATTACAACATAGCAGTCTGCAACATTAAAGATTGGAAAATCAATCAGTCGGAAATAGAAAAAGTCAACAACATAATCAAGTTTCACACGATCGATCATATTTCCCACAGCTCCGGATGCAAGCAGTACAGCACAGATACGCAGTGGTCTGTAATGTGGTGTAAATGGCATCTTCTGGTACAGATACAAAATGACAGCAAGTATAATAATACCTCCGACTACAAACACAATCTGTCGATTCTGCATAATACCAAATGCAGCTCCGCGGTTCTCAAGATAGCGAAGTTCAAAAACTCCGGAAATCAAAGAGAAAGACTCGAGACGGCGTAAGATAGTAGATGCAAGATATTTGGTCCATTGGTCAAGTGCTAATGTGAGCAGAAACCCAATGGCAGCGAAAAGATAACTCTTTGTCTTTGTTTTTGTATTATTCATGAGTCGATAAGCTCCTCTTTTCTAAGCTTTTTAGATTATACATATTTCTGAATAGTTACACTGATCCGATTCTTTTTAGTGATTTTCCCCGCTTCCTCAAAACGGAACTTACCTAATCCGCGTACAGAGATAAGATCTCCTTCTTTTACCTGATATCCATTGCTTGTAATCAATTTGCTGTTTACAAAGACCTTTGCGCCTTCAATGAGTCCGGACAGTTTACTTCTGGAAGAAGAAAATGCAAGTGGAAGTAGACTGTCTAAGCGAACAGATGAAACAGTTCCTTTTATCTGCTGGAAATCAGGTGTGTAGTTTATCATATTTAAGTTGACGACAGAACTATCTATAACAGTGTGGCGAACCCGGGTTAAGTCTTCTGTTACAACAGATACAAGGTCCTTATTGATAAAAAGAAGTGCTGAATCTTCTGTCACAAGAATATCTCCGGTTTTTGAACGGTCAATCCCAAGATTTAATATGGAACCAAGAAAATCCCTGTGAGTCAGGTCTTCGGAAAATCTTTTATTTTTTGGTTCTATTTTCACAGCACAAAACGGATAATCAATCTCTTTCGGAGTAATATCAGATACCCCATAACGCAAAGAAAGAGCCTCAGGGATAAATGCAGCCATCTGACGCTCCGCCATATCATACCCGCCAAAGAGAACATATCTTGAATAAAGCTTGTTCTTTGGCAGGGTATGCAGGATATTCTGATCATTCAGGTTAAGAAAATCCGAATATGTAACAATTTCACGTTCAAAAGCAATTCTGGAAAGTTCAATAAATCTGTGTTCCAAAAGCTTTGTTTCTTTTTTCTGATTTTCTTTTATCATAATAATTCTAAAATCCAGTTCCTATAGTTGAAGTTAAATTCTAGTATCTTCCACGAACACTTGGTGTTTCCATAGATCCACTGAGAAGATCCTGAAGATCACCGGAAATATCAACATTTGTAGGTGTAACAAGGAAGATATAGCTGGAAATCTTCTGAAGGTTTCCGCTGATCGCAAATGCTGCTCCGGAAATAAAATCAATAATCCTCTGTGCGATCTCAAGATCCATACCTTCCAAGTTAAGAATTACAGTACGACCTGCAAGTAATGTCTCTGTGATCTCACGGGAATCATCTACAGAAGTTGGTTTTACAACGCATACTTCCATGTTTCCGCCGTGTTTTGCAGCAGAACGCATTGGTGTAACCTTGCTGGAAGCAGAAGGCTGAAACGTCTTATCTTCATCAGCATCAAAGTCATTGAAAGATTCCTCTTTATTATTCTTCTTACCGAAGAAAGAACGACGCGGTTTTTCCTCAAAATCACCGTCATCTGCAAAATCATCATCATCATAAAATTCATCGTCATCATAATCGTCATCATTTAACTTCATGATGTCAAGAAATTTATCAAATACACCCATTTTTACACTCCTATCTTGTCCCCTTTTTCAGGTGGCGCTCTTTTTTATTCATACGATCCAACGAAAAAATGATACTATTCAATTACTGTTCAAAAATATTGTAAACAGTAACTCATTCATCAGGTTAATAAATTAAGTCAGATATTATAGTTCCTTGCACCAAAGATACCAGTTCCAACTCGAACCATAGTTGCTCCCTCTTCTATGGCAACCTCGTAATCATTGGTCATTCCCATTGAAAGTATGTTCACATAAACATTATCAATGTTTTTCTCATTAATGTCAACAGATAATTTATGTAAATTTGCGAAAATTTGACGATTTTCTTCCGGGTTATCGACAAAAGGTGCAATTGTCATCAGTCCGCAGACCTTGATATGTTCGAAATTTGCAATCTTTTCAATAAACGGGAGAACTTCTTCTGTTTTAAGTCCAAACTTACTTTCTTCCTGAGCAACATTTACTTCAATTAAAATATTAGCTGTAAGATTATGTTTTGCAGCTTCCTTTTCAATTGTCTCTGCAAGCTTGAAAGAATCGACAGAGTGGATCAGATCTACTTTATCAATAATATATTTTACCTTATTGGTCTGCAGATGTCCGATCATGTGCCAGTGGATATCATCAGGAAGTGCATCGTATTTGGCTGTGATTTCCTGCACTTTATTCTCACCAAACACACGGACACCGAGATCGTAAGCTTCCTGAAGCATTTCTATCGGTTTTGTCTTACTTACGGCGATCAATGTAACTTCTTCCCGCTTGCGTCCGGCACGGTCACAGGCTGCCTGAATCTTTGCTTCTACTTCTTTTAACTGTGTTTCTAGCATAAGTTATCTCTCCTTTTTTAAATTTGATTATCCTCTTTTGAATTTTGTATCCAATTTCCAAAGGACTACAAAATCAAATCACTGAAATACAACATCATCAGAGGAAACACCGGCTCCGTTTTGTACGATATGATCGTAATTAGAAAGTCCGTAAGAATCTCCTTCCTGAACAATGTAATATTCGTCGCTTTCACATAAAATGGATACTTTTTTGAAAATAGCGTATCCTTTATTGATATTGTAGACGCCCTTTAATGGCTTTTGGGTATCAATCGTATAAGTATCAGAAGAATCCGGTTTTACAATCACTGTTCCGGATTTCAGCTGATCTCGACTTAAATAAACTTCTCCATCGTCGGAGGTGTCATAGATATCAACAGCCTGAAATGAGGCAGTTCCTTTTGAATCCAAAACCATAACACCTTCTAAAGAGCTGTTACCTCCGTTTGTAATGTAATCATGAGGAATTACAAAGAACTGCTCTTCTACTACGGAAGATTTTGGAATCTTCAGGCCACACTCATCTTCTAAGATAAGTTCTATGTTCAGAAAACGCTCTGATGCATAACGAATCATAGAGTTGTCAAAGGTCAGAACACCATAGAAATTCCCATCTCGTTCAAGAACAGAGAAAGCGGACCACATCTTTTCACTGTCTTTATCTATGCGGACCTGCACATTCTGTAAATTAGATTTCTGAAATTCTTTTGCGGTGTCTTCTTTTAAAGGTATCACTACGGACCAGTTTTCACTGGTAATCAAGCGGTAAGCCGGTGAACCGCTTGATATCTTCATCTGATCGGTAAGCTCAGTTACTTTATAATTTGTTTTATTAAAATTATCTGCTGTAAAATTGTCAACAGTTAAGGACTCTAAACCATCAATCGTATAGGAAACAATTCCATCCTGTCCGGCAGAAGCGGTTGTGACAGTTTGTCCGCTGCTTTCAATTACAGATGCAAGCTGCGCAGTTTTAGTTGTGCGGTATGCATTTTGCAATGTATTTTGCAGCTCATTCTTTAAGGTATAGATACTTGAAAAGTTGGAATTGTCATAGTTTTCATTGAATGTCTGAAGTTGTGTCACAAGTCCTGATTGAACATCAGGACTAAGATCTGCAGTTGAAGATGATTCCGTAGATGAATCATCAAAATTCAAAGCATTCTTTGAAATTGCATAAACAGGTGCGCCATATTTGACTTTGCTGTTCCCATTCTGATAATAATTAATGTAGCCGCCCGATTCTGCATTTACAGTTGTTTCCTGGCGGATAATCAATCCGGTATAGGTATTATCCTTCACAATACTGCCCTCCCGCACTTCATAAATAGAAGGCTTATCTTCTAAAAGATATGCGGTAATAGTAACAATAAGATAAATAAATACAACTGCAAACAGAAACATTCCAATATTAAATTCTTTTTTTGCCTTATATCTTTTTATATTTACAGACTTGTTTTTTTTCTTTGCCAAGATAAAAATATTACCTCCTGTCATTTCTGCTTTAACTTTGTTAGTATATCATTTTTTTGTGTATATTTCCAGCCTTTCAGGGGAAGAATACATATTAATAAATTAAAGAGCGTTACTGAAAACAGGAAACGGTAAAGGAGAATATTACATGAAATAAGATAGAAAAAAACCATGCGGACAGATTAAAAATGAAAGCTTCTAATTTGTTGTTCTGTGCCACATGGCTTTTTCATATCGGTTATTCTTTATTCTGTTTTAGTTGTTTCTCCAGCCTCAAGAAGCCGGTTCATCTCCTGGTAAAGAAAACTCTTATCTTCAGCCCCCATAATAATGGAAATATAAGGATTCTTTTCCAGATCTTCGCTATAAAGGATCACACAGCATCCTGCTTCATCTGTGGTACCGGTCTTACCGCCAAATACACGAATCCCTTCAGGGGCATTGATCTTCCCTGAGGAATAATAGTTGGTTGGGACTACATCAAATGTTCTTGTTGTACCATCTGCTCCGGTAAGATTCATTGTATAAGAATCCATGGAAATAATGTCCATAAATCTCTGATCCTGAATGCAGGCATTAAAGATCAGATACAGGTCATATGCTGTTGTATAGTGGTTTTCATTATGAAGTCCGTGAGGATTCACGAAATGACTGCCAGTGGCACCAAGAGCTTTCGCTTCTGAGTTCATAAGCTCAGCAAAAGCTTCTACACTTCCGGAAATATGTTCAGCGATAGCAACACCACAATCATTACCTGAACGAAGTAAAAGACCACATAATAAATCATAAAGTGTCACTGTATCACCAGGCTGCAGGTTGCAGACTACTTCATCAGAGGCAAAGCTTGAAACACTGTCAGAAACAGTTACAATGTCATCCATATTACCGTACTTAAAAGCAAGGTATGCAGTCATAAGCTTTGTTGTACTTGCAGGATATAATTTATCATAAAGTTTATATCCATATTCAACTGTTTTATCATTTAGATTGAATAATCCTGCAGCATGAAGAGAATCCTCATCATCAAATCCCGTGAGAGCCACATTATCAGCAGCGACGCATAAATCATCAGCAAACAAACTTCCCTGGTATAAATTAGAGCTATAAGTGGCTGTCTCATATGTCCGGACAGGATCACCACCATATTCTTTGTAATACCAGACTCCGCCGACAGCTCCGGACAATACAACAATAAGACATATGACAGGAATAAGTATGCGGCTGACAGAATGCCGTTGCTTTCTTCTTCTTCTCTTCTTTTTGTATGGTTTACTCATATTATCGATACATCTCCCGCCAGTCAAGGTCGCCTCTGTCAAGAGCAAGGATCAATGCTTCAGCAGTTGCGATATTTGTTGCGATCGGAATGTTATAAATATCACAAAGCTTAACAATGTCATTAACATCCGGTTCATGTGAGTGAGGTGTCAGTGGATCACGGAAGAAAATCAAAAGATCCATCTGATTGTGTTCAATCTGTGAGCCGAGCTGCTGTTTTCCTCCGAGATGTCCAGCAAGATATTTGTGAATGCTTAAGTTTGTTACATTCTCGACCAGTATACCGGTGGTTTCTGTTGCATATAAATTATGCTTGCTGAGTATCCCACGGTATGCAATGCAGAAATTCTGCATCAATTTTTTCTTCGCATCATGCGCTACTAATCCGATATTCATAGTGGTATCCTCTCTTTACTGATATTTATTAGGCTGTAAGCCTACATTTAATACAAAACCGATTCCCATGAAAAAACATACTACGGAAGTCAGTCCATAACTGACAAATGGGAGGGACAAGCCTGTATTTGGAAAAATCATTGTAGCTACACTGACGTTAATAAAGCTCTGGATTCCAATCAGTGAAGCAACGCCTCCGCAAATGATCCGCCCTCCTGTATCTTTGGCCTTCAAACCAATTAAGATACACTCTATCACAATTAATAATAACAAAATTATGACTCCACAACAACCCACAAATCCTAATTCTTCACCAATAATTGCAAAAATAAAGTCTGTTTGTGGCTCAGATACGAAATTTCCGTTCTTAACGGATGTTGTTGCGTCATTATCATACCCTTTTCCGGTCAGCTGTCCGGACCCAATTGCCATAACGGAATTTAACTGCTGGTAAGATTCGTCGTCGGCATACTTTTCAGGTTCCAGCCATGCGAGGATACGTTCCTGCTGATAGTCTTTTAAGAATGGCTGGTTTGGCTGTATTGCAACAACAAGCAGTATAATGATCGTTGGTATTGTGATTACAAGAACGGTTCCAATGAGTTTGTAGCTTAATCCTCCAAGGTAAAGAAGGACAGCAAACAATGCGGCAATACAAATTGTTGTAGACAAGTTTGGCTGCTTGTAAATCAATGCAAGTGATGGAAGGATTAAAGCAATTGCTTGAATAATCGTTTTGGGTTCTTTAATCTTCTGCTCTCGTTCCATTAAGAATTTTGCAAAGAACAGAATCATAAGGATTTTTGTAAGGTCGGAAGGCTGGAATTGTGTAAATCCAAGGTTCAGCCATCTTCTCGCGCCATTTACTTTTGTTCCAAAAACCAAAACAGCCAGGAGCATAACAATATTCAGAGCATAAAGCGGCCAATATAGGTTTAAAATCCATTTATAATCAATGAAAGAGATAATAAACATAACAATCAGACCAAGACAAACGCCCATAATCTGACGATTCATTAAATCAGGTCTTGCACTTCGGACCATAAGGATTCCGACCAGTGAAATCAGAGTGACCAGAAAAACCAGACTGATTTTATAATCTCTAATATTATAACGCTGTTTCAAATTAGTAAAAAATGATTTCAATGTTTTTCTCCTGTATATTTTATATGTATATCCGTGCGTGTTATTTTGACATCAAATTGTTCCGGGGAGATTTCTATGTATTTAGAAATCGTCTGATATAAATCAGATGTCAGAAATTCTATCATATCGGGTGTACATTGAATTCTGTCAGTAATTAGCAAATTTCGCAACCTGTCTTTTGCAATTGTAACAGAAGGTACACTCATAATGTGACCTCCTAGTTCTTATGAAAAAGACTGGAGAGTTTACTGCGAAGTCCGGGTTTATGATTAAAATCGGAAATCGGGACTTCTTCTCCTAACAGACGTCTACAGATATTCTGGTAACATTTTCCGGCTAAGGAATCTTCGCCGACTACCGGTTCTCCCTGATTGGTTGCAACAACAACAGACTCATCATCAGGGATGACTCCAAGCAGATCAATCGCTAGAATCTCTGTGACATCTTCTACAGACATCATATCACCTCTGCGAACCATGTCAACGCGCAGACGATTGATCAGAAGTTCATTTTTCCGGATTCCGGAAGCTTCAAGTAATCCAATAATTCTGTCAGCATCACGAATTGAGGAAACTTCAGGTGTTGTAACAACAATGGAACGCTGTGCGCCTGCAATTGCATTTTTAAAGCCCTGTTCAATTCCTGCCGGACAATCTAAAAGAATGAAGTCATAATCATCTTTTAGTTCGTCAATCAGTTTTTTCATCTGTTCCGGTGATACGCTTGTCTTATCTTTTGTCTGGGCAGATGGGAGCAGGTACAGATTTTCAAATCGCGTATCTTTGATCACTGCCTGTTTCAGACGACATTTGCTTTCAATGACGTCAACAAGATTGTAGACAATACGATTTTCAAGTCCAAGAACAACATCCAGATTTCGAAGTCCGAGATCTGTATCAATTACAAGAACTTTTTTTCCTGCTGAAGACAGACCAATTCCAATATTCGCTGTTGTTGTTGTTTTTCCAACACCGCCCTTTCCCGATGTAATGACGATTACTTCACCCATGTTGAATATTCCTCCTATTTCCCATGCTTATGTCTTTCCAAAGATTTATTCTATCAGTGGATCAAGGTAAATTCTTTTTCCGTCAACAACTGCAATTTGCGGTCCGTTGATGGAAAGGCTGTCCTGATAGATCAGTTGACGTTTTGCTTCAATATCTCCGATTACAAGTCGCTGCGGCTGCATGGAGAGAGCAATGATAAAAGCATTCCTGTCACCGGCAGCTCCCGCATGAACAGATCCATAGAGAGTACCGAGAATGATAATATTTCCTTTTGCAACTACTTTAGCTCCGAATTCAACATCTCCTAAGATCACAATGCTGGCTTCGGATTCAAGAAGCTGTCTTCGCTTTAATGTTCCGCGATAGAATTGTCCATCTGATTTTTCACGTTCAGATAAACATTGTGCTACCGCTCTTTTGTAGATCAGTTCCTTGCGTTCATCATGATCAATGATACAGATAATCTCAAGGTTTGTCGTCTGCGTAATAACCTGTATTAACTGCTCCTCTTCGCTGATGGAAAGTGTCCTTCCGCTAAATGAAACTGCCATCTTTGCATTCTTGAAAAAATCAGCAGATTGTCGGAATTTCTCTTCTACAGCTTTCAAAAGATCCGGGAATGGGAGGTTGGCATTAAGCCGCAGCTCTATACCGGAATGACTGCTTTTTATTGTTACCAGTTCACTCATGATCCCATCCCCTTTCGTTATCTTAATTAATCACCGGCTCCTGCAGTTCCTAAAGAAGAAGCATATCCTTGAAGCAGTTCATCGGCGGATTCTGGATTGAAGTATACTTTTGTGATATCTCTTCCAATTTCAGCTGCATAGGTAGACGCATATCCATTTGCAATGCGGACAGCAATTGAAATTTCAGGTGAATCTGCCGGTGCATAACCGACAAACAGAACATTATCTGCATGCATCTTACTATACTGGGCAGTTCCGGTTTTTCCTCCCATGGAAATATCCATTCCGGCAAAGGTGGAGCTGCTTTTTACCATGCTTTCCATTCCATTGTGTACCAGATCCCATGTACTTGAGCTGATCTCATCCATCTGATTTACAACTTCCGGAGTATAATCTTTAATCAGTTTTCCATTCGAATCGGTTGTTTTATCAATGAGAGAAAGACTGTAAACAGTTCCTCTGTTTGCAACAGCTGTCACATAACGGTTGATCTGGCTGACAGTATAGTTGTTGGTACCCTGTCCAATGGCAGATCGAACAGAGTCAGAATCAGAAATCTGAGGTTGTGATTCAGGAATTTCGATTCCTGACGTCTGGTCAAATCCAAACATTTTTGCATATTTTGCCAGTTTTTCAAGGCCGGTATCACTGTCATAGTTACCATTCGAGTCTTGTCCAAGACGATAACCAACTTCATAGAAGAAATCATTACAGGAATGCTGCAGTGCACCTACTACATTCAGACTTCCATGAGCACTTGGATAAACCCAGCATTTTGGACTTGGTGTGATCTTGTCAAATACACCTGAACAACTGATATAGGAGTTTCCATTAATTACCCCTTCTGTTAGACCGGCTACAGAAGAAAGCATTTTATAAGTAGAACCTGGTGCTGTCTTCTCCTGGGTCGCTCTGTTGTAGAAGGTACGTGACATACCCATGCTTAACTTCACATAATAAGAACGATCCATTACGTTTGAGAGACGATTATTGTCATATCCAGGGTAGGAAACACATGCTAAAACTTCTCCGGTATTTGGATTTGTTACAACTGCACCAGCAGAACATGGCTCAAGTGCCAATTCACCAGGTGTAAGCTCAAGGCTTTCCAGCTTGCTCTTGATCCAGGAAAAAGCATTTGTCTCTCCGTTGAGTAATCCGTTATATGTCGAGTCATCCATAGGAAGAACACCCTGTTCATATACGATAGCACAAACTTGTTCACCAGTAACACTACCTGATTTTATAAGATATTTGTAGAGAAGTTTGTCGAAATTACTGTCATCTGCTAAATATTCTTTTAAATATTTTAAAATCTCCTGATAAATCTCTTCTGAACTGGAATAAGAACTGCTTCCAAGTTTGGAAGTATCGATCCAGTTTTTAGAAATCGCATAATTCAGGTAAGTATATAAATTGATTGTCTCATCTTTTGCCCATGCAATATAAGTAGCATCATTCTTATCAATCTGATCTGACATAAGGATGCCTGTATCCTTTGTCAGCAGGGTATCACAGATGTAATCAATATATGCTTTCATTTCATTGGAAAGATCTGTATATGCGCTGGCCTGTGAGTTCTGAAGTTCTGATTCAAGCAGGGAAATCGTCTCAGTCTTTTTTCCCTGGAAAATGGAATAAACCTGCTGCTCGGCAGTTTTTGCATCACTGCTTGAAAAGTGTCCGGAATCGATGACGGAATTTCCAATCAGATTATAATATGCATCACTGACCGGGATGATCAGATTCTTAGAGTCATCTACACTGGATGTATCGTATTCCAGAACATTCTGTAGTTTCGATAAAACAATTCCGGCAATTTTCTCTTCCAGAAGTTTATAAGTACTTTCCTGAAGATTTTTATCAATCGTCAGATATACATCATTTCCGGCTTCAGGATCTTTTCGGCTGACAGTATCAGTTACACGTCCGAGGTTATCTACATACACGGTTGTTTCACCTTTTTTGCCCTGAAGGACATTGTCCATGCTTTGTTCAATGCCGGCCTTTCCTACAATATCAGACAGAGAGTACTTTTTCTTTTCATCCTTGTCCAGCGCATCGTATTCATCCTGGGAAATCTGTCCGGTATATCCGATAATAGATGCAAAATACATTCCATCGGTATATTTTCGGATAGAATCTTCTGAAATGTCAACACCGGTAAGAACGTCCTTATTCTCCATAATTGCTGCTGCTGTTTCGTCACTTACATCGGATGCAAGAACTGTATCAATATACTGCTGATATGCATTTAATGCCATTGCATAACGCATGTTGATGATCTTTAAAATATAAGCAGGCTCTAATGTGCTGTCATCAAGGCCATATCCATATTTTTCATCGGTACAAAGATAATGAATGATATCTGCTGCACTTTGGTTCTGCTGTTTTTTTGTAAGTTCATCTATTGTTCGTTTTCCATAGACATCTGCAATAAAACGGAGCTTCTGGGTATCGCTTGACTGTGTAAACTGATAGGTTCCGGAGGAATCCAGGATGATACCAAAACTTGAAACAACAGAATCTCCATTTGATTCTACGATAGAAAGAACCTGATCCAGGATTTTATTTAATGCCGCATTTTTTTCAGAACGTTTATCTGTTGTGATGGAGTTTTCAACGGTTGACAGATTAATTGTCACGGAATAAGCCAGCTGGTTATAAGCCAGCAGATTTCCATTACGGTCATAAATATTTCCGCGTGTTGCTGCAACGGATGTCGTCCGGCGGATAGAATATTCGTAGTTTTCAAGATAATCAGACCCTTTTACGATCTGAAGATAGAATAATCTTCCGATCAGGATGGAAGAACTGACACAAAATATAATGATCAAAGTAACGAGTCTTGACTGCATCAGGTAAGCTCCGGCTTCTTTCAGACGGTCTAAAATATTTCTAAACAAATTTACTTGCACTCCTTTTTTCTTCTGCTTCAAGTTTGTGGTTAATAAATAAAATCAGTGGGTATAATCCCAGTGTGATCACGATTGTGTAAATCAGTTCAGGAACGATGATGCGGTTGAGATAATATAAAAAGTTAAAATCACTTCGCAACATGAACATGAGCAAATAAATGATGATACCGTAGAGAAATTCGCTGACAGAAATCAAAAATAACGGCAGCTTGATATCTTCATCAAAATAAAGCTGTTCAAATAATCCGTTTACAAAACCGATTACCAGGTAAAGTAATGCATAAAATCCCAAAATTGTACCAAACTGAATATCTGTGATAAGGCCGGCAAAGAAACCGACCAGCATTCCTTCTTTCTGCCCACGCATAAAACCAAAGGATGCTGTGACAATCAGAATCAGGTTAGGTTTAATTCCGGCAAGTTCCAGATGATTGAATAAGGTACACTGGAGCAGATATGCTGCAAGTACGATCAGTACAGTTACAGCAACTCTTTTAAATTTCATTAATTTCATGAGTATTCACTCCTATTCGCTCTGATTGGATCCAACCAAATCCGCTTTCGTTGTTGTGATAACAAGAACTTCCTGAAGATTTTTAAAATCTACAGCCGGTGTAATATATCCGGAACGAGTCAGATTGTTAGAGTCGACCGTTACTTCACTGACATATCCGATCAGGATTCCCTGCAGGTATTTATCACTAATATAAGAAGTGACGATCTGGTCTCCAACGGAAACCGTATTATCATTGTTTTCCATCTGACCAAAACGAATCTGGTTATCACTCATAAGTGACAGATCTCCACTTACGATACAACGGTCAGAAGTAGAAAGTACCATTGCACTTACATTACTTGAATCATCAATAATAGAACGGACTTTTGCCCAGGTTGGACCAACTTCTGTGACAATGCCGACAAGACCGCTTCCGGCCATTACGTTCATATCTGTGGCAATACCGTCTTTACTTCCTTTGTCAATGGTAAATGTACTGAACCAGTTTCCGGAATCTTTCCCGATTACATGCGCAGCAGTTTTTTTGTAATCCGCATAGTTCTTGTCCAACTGATATAATTCCTGCAGTCTCTGAAGCTCATAACGTTCTTGCTGCAGATTGTTATTTTCTGTAATCAGAGAGTCAACCTGTTTCTGAAGCTTTGTATTTTCTGCGCGTACCTGTTTCAGAGTTTGAAAATTGTCTTTCATATCTCCCATCCAGCCACCAATCTGATTGATTCCCTGCTGAAGAGGGATAACGGTTACATTTGCAACAACTTTAAATGGACCTCCTACTTTGTCTGAAAAGGAAGATAACAGCATCATAAAAATGCAGAAAACAGAAAGTCCTATAAGTAAATATCTGTTCATAACAGAAGTCTGATTCTTCTTTTTTTTCATATTATCTTAACCACCTATAATCTTCGTCTAACATGGAGTAACTTAATTTTCTATACAAGGTCTTATTCAGTATGATCCTCTGCAGACCTTTGACGGCACAGAGTTCAGGGTCTGTTTTCATGTGAACCGGCAGACCGATACTTTCTTCCAGATAAGTAGAAATCCCTCGCAAATTAGCAAGTCCTCCAGTAATATAAATCCCGTTTTTATTAATATTTCTCCGGACATCGGGAGGCGTACGGTCGAGCATGGAATGAATGGCCTGTACACATTCTCTTAAAGGCTCTTTGATCGCTGCCCGTACAAGACTGATTGGAATGTCAATGTGCGACGGACCGCCGCGCATCATATCTCTGCCGTATACAGTAAGAGTACTTCCGGTGGACTGGTCAAAAACTCCAAATTCTTTCCGCAGTCGTTCGGCAGTCGGACGTCCGATTATAAAATCTTTAGAATGACGGACAAGATTGGCGATCGCACTATCCAGCTGTTCGCCACCGATCTTAAGCAGACGGTTCATAACAATACCACCGTAGGAAAGAACGGAAAGTTCTGTTGTTCCTCCACCTAAATTGGCGATAAAAGCTCCTGGCTCTTCCAGAACATCAATCCCAAGTCCAAGTCCGTCTGCAAGACCGCGCTCTACAATTCTTACTGATTTTGCTTTCGCTTCAGAATGAAGCACAAGATCATAGAAAGCCTTCTTTTCTACTTCTGTGACATCTGTAGGAACAGCGATCACATATTCTGCCCCACGGATAAACGGACGCTCTTCCTTCAAAAGATCTCCGAGAAGATATTGCATATCATCAAAACGGGCAATGACACCATTCTTCATCGGAAATATGATCTGTATATTTCCCGGAGCCTTTTCATACATCTCATAAGCATCGTCTCCGACAGAAAAAATATATTTTTTATCTTTCATGGCAATTACATTCTTGGCATGCCATATGCGGTCTTTTTTCTTATCAAAAATCTTGATATCATAAGTTCCAAGATCTAACCCATATACATTCCTGGCCATAAATACACTCCATTCCCTTATCTATTTGCAGATTCTTGAGAAAAGAATCCTTTCTCCCTTAAACTGAAATAACAATTATCTCCAATAATGATGTGATCGAGAAGTTCTATACCGATCAAAGCCCCTGCTTCACGGACGCGCCGGGTTGTCAGAAGATCTTCTTTGCTTGGTGTCGGATCTCCACTCGGATGATTATGCAAAAGAATAATGGATACAGCATTCTTCTGCAAAGCTTCCACAAACAGTTCCCGTGGAGAAACAAGTGTGGAATTTATGGTTCCTGTTGAAACATCCATCTCACTGATCAGCCTGGATCTGGTATTCAGAAGCAAAAGCTTCATTACTTCCCGTTTCTTATGCCGAAGATCCTCCATATAATAACGTGCAATACTGTCCGGAGAGGAAAAATCCAATCCCAGTGAGGCTTCTGCTTTCGCCATACGTCTTGCAAGTTCTGCCAGACAAAGAATCTGGATGGATTTTACCTTTCCGATTCCTTTGATCTTCAGCAGTTGTTCCATAGACCACTGTGGGATGCTGAGAAGTCCTTCAGAGCCAAATGGTGGATGCAGAATCTTCTGGGCAAGCCGAAGCGAATTCTCCCCTTTCGTTCCGGTACGAAGTAAAACAGCTAAAAGTTCCACATCTGTCAGATGTTCTGCACCGTACTGCTCACATTTTTCATAAGGACGCTCTTCAAGATACATCATTTTTAATGTTTCTGTATTTCTATTTTCCATGTTAATCATATCACTGCGATGACATAATACAACGATTCATTTTAGCACAGTTTCAAAAAAGTGTATAGAGAAGATACCAAAAAACCACAAATTTCATAAATGATTAAGATTTATATTTTTGAATGATTGCCTCGGCGACCTTCATTCCGTCCATCGCTGCGGAAGTGATTCCACCGGCATATCCGGCCCCTTCACCACATGGATAGATCCAGTCACAGGAAGCACAGACAAAGTTCTCATCCCTTTCAATTCTTACAGGGGAAGAAGTTCGGCTCTCTACACCGGATAATAATGCATCATTATCTGCAAAACCATGAATCTTATGATCCATTGCTGTGATTCCATCCTCAAGCGACTGTGCGATTTCTTCCGGAAAGATACCGCGTACATCCCCAAAGACAGAAGCCCCTTTCATGCAAGAATGAACCTTACCATAAGAAGTTGTGATCTGATCTTTTTTAAAGTCGCCAAAACGTTGGACAGGAACTTTTCCCTGTCCTGCCTGATAAGCTTTTTCTTCTAAGCTGCGCTGGAAAGAAATCCCGGCAAGCGGATGGTCAGAACCGAAGTCATCCGGAGTAACTGTAACAATCACAGCACTGTTTGCATTTTCTCCGGCACGGTCGTGATAGCTCATTCCATTGACTGCAAGACGATGCTCTTCAGAAGAAGCATTTACAACATATCCGCCCGGGCACATACAGAAAGTATAGACCCCTCTTCCATTGTCCAAGTTATCGGTCAGTTTATATGCTGCTGCCGGAAGATCATTTCCCCGATCTCTTCCATATTGAGAATGATCGATCAATGTTTGTGGGTGTTCGATACGGACTCCAACGGCAAATGATTTTGCGCGCATCGGAATCTGATGCTTATAAAGCATTTCAAATGTATCACGGGCGCTGTGACCGATCGCAAAAACGGCTGCTCCGGCAGATACTTCTTCTTCTGCGGAATTCTCTGAGAGGTGAACAAGTTTCAGTGTTTTTGATGTCAGATCAACATCTGTGACCTGTGTATGAAAACAAAATTCACCGCCAAGCGAAATGATCTCCTGACGCATCTGGCTTACAACATCAATCAGGACATCCGTACCGATATGTGGCTTATTTGCATATAAAATATCTTCGTCCGCTCCGAATTTTACGAAAGTCTCAAGAACGAAACGGTTACGTCCTGTCTTATCTTTTACAAGTGTATTTAACTTTCCATCTGAAAATGTACCAGCGCCGCCTTCACCGAACTGGACATTGGAAGAAGGGTCAAGCACACCGGTCTCCCAGAAACGATCCACATCCTTCTTACGTTCTTCTACACAGGCACCACGTTCAAGAACCAAAGGACGGTATCCTTCCAGTGCGAGCAGATAAGCGCAGAATAGTCCGGCAGGACCGCTGCCGATGACAACCGGACGGGCATTCAGAGTCTCTGTTCCGTGAGATGGAATCTGGTAATGCTTCTCTTCTACTTTCTGGATGTTTCCTTTACAATGCTTCAGAATAGCATTCTCATTGGAAACAGTGACATCAACCGTATACACATAGAATAATTCGGGTTTTCTGCGTGCGTCTAATGACTGACGGTGAATCCGATAAGTAAAAGAGTCCCCTTTCTTTAGATGAAGTGTCTTTTGTATCTTCTTTTCAAGAGCTTCTTCCGTGTGTGGAATCTGCAGTTTCAGCTGATTAATTCGTATCATTTATCTATCCTTTCTTTCAGGAAATCTAATATTAAAATATATCATCCGGATATTGGTTACAAGTTAGCAGCAGGCAATTATGCAGATGCGGCAGACTGTCCGGCAACATAACCGCTTGCCCACGCCCAGGTGAGATTATACCCACCGCAGATTGCATCTACATCGACCAGTTCTCCGGCAAAATAAAGCCCGGGAACAAGTCTGGATTCCATTGTTTCTGGATTAATCTGTGTCGTATCAACGCCGCCACAGCAGATCTGTGCCTGTTCATAAGAATTTGTCTTAATTACAGGCGATTTGAATTCCTTGATCATCCATGACAGCCTCTGAATATCTGCATCTGTAAAGTCGCCGCATAGCTTCTCTTTCTTGATCTTGGTAAATTTCAGCCATACAGCGGCCAATTTTTCATGAAACAGGCCGGTAAAGAACTGCTCTGCTGTTTTTTCTGGCTGGCGGTTGGCACGTTCTTTCAGAAGAATTTTCACTTCATCAACCGAATATTCCGGAAGAAAATCCAGCATGGCAACAACTTCCTTCTGCTCATATAATGCTTTCGATGCATAACGGCTGATCTGGAATACCGGAATTCCGGAGATTCCGTAGGCGGTCAATTGAAGTTCACCGGTATCGGCAGCAGTTAATTCACCGTCAACAAACAACGAAACTTTTCCCTGTGCACGTATTCCGGCAATTGCGCGGAAATGCTTTCCGGTACAATGTAAAGCACAAAGAGCGGGAAGTACAGGAATTATCTGATGCCCAAGCTGTTTGGCTAAAGCGTATCCGGAACCGTCAGAACCGGTGGAAGGTGCAGCTTTTGAACCATTGCAGAGAATCACATGATCTACGGTTAAAGAACCGTGTGATGTCTGCAAGGAAAATCGTTCATTTGTTTTCTGTATTCCAGTACAGGAGATTCCTGTACGTACATCAACTCCAAGACGGTATACTTCCTGTTCTAATACATCACGGACTGCGCTTGCCTGATCAGAGTACGGATACAGATATCCATTTCTGTCTTTTGGATAGATTCCAAGTTCTCGGAAAAAAGCAATGACTTTTTCCGCCGGAAATTGATCCAGTACCTGCGTGATAAAGTCAGGTTGCTCCGAACGATAACAGGAAGTATCCTGATAAGTATTCGTATAATTACACCGGCCATTTCCAGTCACTAATATTTTCTTACCCAATCTATCATTTTGCTCCAGAAGGAGAACTTTCGCTCCTTTTCTGGCAGCGAAAATGGCGGCCATCATTCCTGATGCACCGCCACCTATAATTGCAATTGTGTTCATTAAAATTCATATCCTCTTACTTTCTTAGCAGATTACATCTGTCTGAATTTTAACATAACAATTGATTCAACTCAACTGAATTTTCGATAGAATTCTCTCGAAAAATTGTTTTACAGAAGTTCTCTCACACGCTCGATAGAAAGAACGCCTGCATCAATAACGCTCTGCAGTGATTTGAGAATACCAAGCTTTGCATGATACCATGTGAGTCCACCCTGGAAATAGACAGCGTACGGAGATTTTACTGGTCCATCTGCACTTAATTCAATGGAAGAACCCTGAACGAAAGCACCAGCTGCCATGATCACATCGCTGTCATATCCCGGCATTGCCCATGGTTCCGGGCTTACATAACTGTCTACCGGAGCAGCTGCCTGAATTCCCTTACAGAATGCAATAACACCTTCTGCTGATCCAAGTGTAACCGCCTGGATGATATCATGACGGGATTCAGAACCGTTCGGAATTACCGGATATCCTAAAGCTTCGTAGATATTTGCTGCAAAAGTAGCACCCTTTAAAGCACCGCATACAACAGTTGGTGCAAGGAAGAATCCCTGATAGAAGGACTGTGTAACACCAAGTGTAGCACCGACTTCTTTACCGAGTCCCGGAGAAGTCAGACGATAAGCACAGTTTTCGATCAGATCAGCTCTTCCGGCAATATATCCGCCGATTGGGGCAAGTCCGCCACCCGGATTTTTGATCAGAGAACCGACGATCATGTCTGCACCGACATCACTTGGCTCGATACGCTCAACGAATTCACCGTAACAGTTATCTACCATACAGATGACATCCGGGCGACGCTCTTTGATAAATGCAATCAGTTCGCCGATTTTTTCTACAGAGTAGCTTGGGCGTGTCTGGTATCCTTTGGAACGCTGGATCGTTGCTAGTTTGATTGTTTTATCTTCCAGAGCTTTTTCAATCGCAGGATAATCAAAATATCCATCTTCCAGAAGTTCTACCTGTTTATAGGAGATTCCATATTCTGCAAGAGAGCCGTTAGATGGGCGGATTCCGATTACTTCTTCAAGTGTATCATATGGTTTTCCAACCGGAGATAACAGTGTGTCTCCAGGACGAAGATTCGCTGCGAGCGCAAGCGCAAGCGCATGTGTTCCGCAAGTGATCTGCGGACGTACGAGTGCAGCTTCTGTATGAAAAACAGAGGCATAGACATCTTCTAAAGTATCTCTTCCCTGATCATTGTATCCATATCCGCTTACATAGTTAAAGCATCCTTCACTTACGCGGTTTTCCTGCATGGCATGAATTACTTTTAACTGATTGTATTCAGCGTTTCTGTCAAATTCTTCAAAACGTTCTTTTAGTTTCTCTTCTGTCTTCTGTCCGAATGCCCAGACTTCTTTGCTGATTCCTAGCTGTTCGTAAATTGTTTCTGTAGTTGGTGTATTCATTTTTCTTCTTCTTTCTTTTTAAGTTTTTTATCGTTTGATTTACATGGCAAAGCTGCATTTTATCTAAATGCAGCCTGATGTCCTAATGAATGATTTCTTTTTCCTTTAAAACAGTGAGCATCTGTTGGATCAGTTGTTCATCTTCTCTTCCAATCTCACTTTTATCAAGCCAGATGACATCTCGTTCTCTTCTAAACCAGGTCAGCTGCCGCTTGGCAAAATGTCTTGTGTCTCTCTTAATAATGCGTACGGCTTCTTCCAGAGGATACTCTCCTTCAAAATAGCCAAACAGTTCTTTGTATCCAAGTCCCTGCATCGCAACACTTTCTCTCTTAAGTCCGCGCAATCTTAATGCATTGACTTCTTCAAGAAGTCCTTCCTGCATCATCAGATCGACACGTTTATCAATTCGGTCATAGAGAATCTTACGATCATCTGTCAGCACAAAATATGCAGAGTTATAAGCAGATTCTTTCTCTCGTTCCGCCTCATTGTGCTCGGAAATCTTCTGTCCGGTCTGCTGATAATATTCCAGCGCACGGATCACACGTTTTACATTATGAAAATGAATCTGTTCCGCAGATTCCGGGTCTACTTTTTCAAGCATTTCATGAAGATATTCTGCACCCTGGGTTTTGGCAAGTGCTTCTAATTCTTCCCGATAAGCAGTATCGGCATTATTTTCTGTGAAATCAATGTCGTAAAGTAATGCCTGAATATAGAATCCTGTTCCGCCGACAACGATCGGAATATGTCCCCGCTGATAGATTCCTTCCATTGCTTCTTTTGCCATCTGCTGAAAGAGAACAACGTTAAAATCCTCAGACGGATCAAGAACATCTACCAGATGATGCGGCACACCGTCCATCTCTTCCGGACGGATCTTGGCGGAGCCGATGTCCATCTCCCTGTAGACCTGCATAGAGTCAGCAGAAATGATCTCTCCGCCGATTGCTTTGGCAAGTCCGATGGAGGCAGCAGTCTTCCCGACAGCAGTTGGTCCGGTCAGAATGACAAGTGGGCGTTTGTTTGTCTGTTCCATCTATATTTCCTCGATTCCATTTATACAATTCGTTTAAATTTCTTTTCCAGATCACGTTTTGTCATGGCAATGATTGTCGGTCGTCCATGCGGACAGTGATATGGATTGTCCAGTGTCAGGAGTTCGCCGATCAGTTTGTCTACTTCTTGTGCAGAAAGACGGTTATTTCCCTTTACAGCAGCCTTACAGGACAAGGATGCAACCTTCTCATCGATCAGCTCCGGTGTCATAGAAGTAGAAAGACCTTCGGTCAGGTCATCGATCATCTCCATCAGAAGTTCTTTCTTGGCAATACTGAACAAATTGTCAGGTACTGCACGGACTGCATATTCTTCCCCACCAAATGGCTCAATCTCAAACCCAATGCGTGAAAAGCGGTCCATATTTTCATTCAGAAGCTGTGCTTCCTGCATGGATAAGCTTAAAATGATCGGAGGACTTAAGTACTGAGAAGTAAATTCTCTGCTTTTCATTTCACGCAAGGTACGCTCATACAAGACGCGTTCATGAGCCGCATGCTGATCAATGATGTAGAGATTATCTTTGAATTCTACGAGCCAGTAGGTGTCAAAGACCTGACCAATCAGTTTATATTCTGCACGGATATCTCTTTTTAAGAAATTTTCTTCAAAGAGATCCATCTGCGTACCGTTTTCTGGTTCTGATTTTGCGTCGGTTATTTCAAAATCAGATGCTGCATCGGTGCTGGTGGTGGCAGTTCGCATTTCAACAGCTGATTTGGATTTTTGAACTGCTGCCGTAGTTTCCGGTGCAACTGTCTTATCTGCTGCTTCAACGGCGTATTTGACATGTTCAGCAATTTTGTCTTTCTGTTCATCTGCACGGAAAATCTCTTTCCGGTCTGCAACTTCGGCGGAAGAAGAACGATTATGGTAAGAAAGTACGCGCTCCTTCATCTTACGGATAAAATAATCCTCATCTTGAACATCATCCTTAACCGTTTCCTTGGATTCTTTGATCAATTCCGCAGCTGTTACTTTTTCATTCTCCTTACGCGGACGAAGAAGAAACGGACTGCCGGTATCCTCTTGATCTTTGGTCGAAGCGGATGTGAATGTCTTTTTCACTCGCTCCGGTCTTTCGGCTTGTCTCTCCGGTTGCTCTACCGGATCAGGAACCTCTGCTTTCTGGATCAGTTCCGGTTCCAGCAAAGTCCTGTGTACGGCTTCAAAGACGGTATTATAAACCTCCTGCTGCCGTGAGAAGCGAAGCTCCATCTTTGTCGGATGCACATTGATATCTACATTTTCTCCACTCAGATGAAAATGTAGAACTGCAAATGGAAACTTGTGCTGCATCACAAAATCACGATAAGCGTCTTCCACGGATTTGGAGATCATTGCACTTTTGACATAACGGCCGTTTACGAAGAAATTTTCAAAGTTACGATTTCCACGTGTGATAATCGGCTTGCCGAGAAAACCTGTGATATGGATACCATTTTTCTCATAATCGATCTCAATCAGGTTAGCCGCTACGTCACGGCCATAGACATTGTAGATCACATCTTTCAGTTTTCCATTTCCGGAAGTACGCAGTTTTTCCTGTCCGTTATTCAAAAACTGAAAAGCAACTTCCGGATGAGACAGGGCAAGATGCATTAATAGATCCTGCACATGTCCGGCCTCTGTCATTGGTGTTTTCAAAAATTTTCTTCTCGCAGGAACATTGTAAAATAACTGATGAACGAGAAAGGTTGTTCCGTTCGGCGCACCGGTATCTTCCAAAGACACTTCTTTTCCACCTTCAATGACATAACGGGTACCAAACTCTGCATCGGCAGTCTTTGTGATCAGTTCCGTCCGGGTGACGGCTGCAATACTTGAAAGCGCCTCTCCACGGAATCCCAAAGATGCAATATGAGACAGGTCTTCTACTGTCTCAATCTTGCTTGTAGAATGCCGCAGGAAAGCACGCTGCACTTCATCCTGCGGAATGCCACAGCCATTATCTGTAATACGGATGAAGGAAATCCCCCCATCTTTGATCTCTATTTTTACAGAAGTTGATCCTGCATCAATCGCATTTTCAACAAGTTCTTTTACAATTGACGCAGGACGCTCGATCACTTCACCTGCGGCAATCTTATCAATTGTGATCTGGTCTAATACATGAATGTGTGGCATATTTCCGCCTTTCCTTTTACCAACGGTTCTTCAGCTTATTCTGTAACCGGTAGATTGTATTTAAAGCATCGATCGGTGTCAGATTTCCGACATCGATATTTTTCAATTCGTCGAGTACATCATCGTCTTTTACAGTGTCAAACAAAGACATCTGTGCCATATCGACTTCGTCATACTTCTTTGCTTTACTTTTTTTCTTTGCAGTATGTTCCTTGACCGCAATCTCACTGACGCGGTTTGTGATGTCCTCATCGCTGAGTTCCTCTACGATTTCCTTCGCACGGGAAATGACAAGATCCGGTACTCCGGCAAGCTTTGCAACCTGGATACCATAACTCTTGTCAGCACCGCCTTTTACGATCTTTCTTAAGAATACGATGTCATCTCCCTTTTCTTTTACAGCAATACAATAGTTGTTGACATTATCAATCTTTCCTTCGAGTTCTGTTAGTTCATGATAATGTGTAGCAAATAAAGTTTTTGCTCCCAACAGTTTGCTGTCGCTGATGTATTCTACAACAGCCCAGGCAATTGACAGACCGTCAAATGTACTTGTTCCGCGTCCGATTTCATCAAGAATGAGAAGACTTTTTGAGGTTGCATTTCTTAAAATATTGGCAACTTCGGTCATCTCAACCATGAATGTACTCTGTCCGGAAGCAAGGTCATCGGATGCTCCGACTCTGGTGAAAATACGGTCGGAAAGACAGATGTTCGCGCTCTCTGCCGGGACAAACGATCCGATCTGAGCCATCAGTGCGATCAATGCAGTCTGACGCATGTAAGTTGATTTACCTGCCATGTTCGGACCTGTGATAATTGAAATTCTGTGCTTCTTATCATCCAGGTAAGTATCATTGGCAATAAACATATCATTTGGAATCATTCGTTCAACGACCGGGTGACGGCCTTCTTTAATATCAAGGATTCCTTTTTCATTGATTTTCGGACGGACATAGTTGTTGCGTTCTGCAACAAGTGCAAGAGAACTGAACGCATCCAGTGCGGCAACTGCTTTGGCAGTCTGCTGGATTCTCTCCACCTGTCCGGCAATCGTTTCACGGACTTCACTATAAAGTTCGTATTCCAGTGCATACAGCTTATCTTCTGCACCAAGGATCATGTCCTCAAGCTCTTTAAGCTCCGGTGTGATATAACGCTCAGCATTCGCAAGGGTCTGTTTTCTAGTATAATAATCCGGGACAAGATCCTTGTAAGAATTCGTCACTTCCAGATAATAGCCGAATACTTTGTTGTATTTTATTTTCAGGTTTTTAATGCCTGTTTTTTCCCGCTCATCATTCTCAAGTTTTGCAAGCCAGTCTTTTCCGTCCGATTTCGCCCGGCGAAGCTTATCAACTTCTTCGTTATAACCGTCGCGGATAATATTTCCCTCTTTCATGGCAAGCGGCGGATCCTCACGAATGGCTTTCGTGACGAGCTCGCAGAGATCTTCTAATGCATCCAGATCTTCATAAATCTCTTTTAAAAGCGGTGCCTGCAGATCCTGTAAAATATAGCGGATCGGTGGCAGCATCTCCAGAGAACCTTTGAATGCGGTGAGGTCTCGCGGATTCGCAGAACCATAAGTGATCTTCGTGATCAGACGCTCCAGATCATAGACCGGAGATAAATATTCCCGGATCTCTTCACGGGCAATGGCCTGATTTTTCAGTTCTTCTACTGCATCCAGTCTGCGGTTGATCTCGGACTTATCGATCAAAGGCTGTTCTACATTTTTGCGAAGCGTACGTGCGCCCATTGCAGTACGTGTTTTGTCAAGAACCCAGAGAAGGGAACCACGCTTCTGCTTTTCACGTAAAGTTTCGCACAGCTCCAGATTTCGACGTGTAGAACTGTCGATTAGCATATATTTTCCTGTGATATATGGTGTAATATGTGTCAGGTTGGAAAGTGAATTTTTCTGTGTCTCAAATAAATAGATCAGAAGTGCTCCGGCACTGATGATTCCACAGTCATAATCAGCAAGTCCAAGCCCTGCAAAATTCTTTACTTTGAAATGCTCAAGCAGCTTATCTTTGCAGACAGCATCATCAAAATACCAGGAATCGAGAGAATAAATCGTGATCCCAAGCTTGTCTCTCATCGCATCCAGATCCATACCGCTCATATAGAACGCTTCGTTGCAGATGATCTCAGACGGACTGAATTTATAAATCTCATCCATAAGACGACTGCTGTCCGGAAGTTCTGTGACAAAATAATCTCCGGTAGAAATATCTGCGATCGCAACTCCATAGCGGTCTGCAATATAGACGATACACATGATGTAATTATTCTTCGTTTCATCTAATGCCTGTGTATCCAGATTCGTTCCGGGTGTAACAATTCTTACAACCTCACGTTTTACGATCCCCTTCGCAGTCTTTGGGTCTTCTACCTGTTCACAGATTGCGACTTTGTATCCCTTCGCAACAAGACGGTTCAAGTAACCTTCTACGGCATGGTATGGGATTCCGCACATCGGGGCACGTTCATCCAGACCACAGCTTTTCCCGGTCAGTGTGATCTCAAGCTCTCGGGATGCAGTCAAGGCATCGTCAAAGAACATTTCGTAGAAATCGCCGAGGCGGTAGAATAAGATGCAATCCTTGTACTGCTCTTTCGTCTCGCAATAAATTTTCATCATGGGCGTCAGCTTATCTATATCAATATTTTCCATCAATTTCTCCTTAGTTTTCAAGGGTTTTCTAAAAACTCTTTAGAATGTAAGTTCGCAAATCATTCTAACAAATTTTAACATGAATTTCAAGCTGATGTTGAAGATGTTGAGAACGTAGAAATGTATCATTTTGTCGGAGTACCTATATCGCAATGTGCGAAGAGAGCGAACTGAAGAATATTCGTTTAATATTCTTGGGTTCGCTCTCTTCTTTCAATTTGAAAAAATTATTATTTCATTTTTCATAAACAACTTCTAACTGTCCGGCATCCATCTCGCATACCGTATCACACAACCATTCCATTTCCATCACATTGTGTGCAGCTAGTAGAATAGTTGTCCCTTTTTCTTTCAATTCAACAAAGAGTTCGCAGACATCCTGTGCGCCTCTTTTATCCAATCCATTGAATGGTTCGTCTAAAATTAATAGTTTTGGCCGCTCCATGATCGCCTGTGCAATTCCAAGGCGTTCTCTCATCCCGAGTGAATATTGACCTACTTTCTTTTTAGAAAACGGATCAAGACCAACTCTTGCGATTGCATCCCGGATTTCAGCATCTCCTATTTTTCTATTAAGTTGTGCAAGTCGTTTTAAGTTTTCATATCCACTGATATATGGAAGAAATCCCGGACTCTCAATAATCATCCCGGTATTTTCCGGAAAATCAATATCTTTTCCAATTCTTTTTCCATAGACATATACGCTCCCTCTGTCAGGTTGAAGAAAACCGCAGATGCATTTGAACATTACTGTTTTACCGGAGCCATTAAATCCCATGATTCCGTGGATTTTTCCTGCCTCAAAGGTATGACTGATTCCTTTTAATACTTTTTCTTTGCCAAAAGATTTTGTTAGATTTTTAACTTTCACAGCAGCTTTCATAATTTTCCCCTTTCTTATTCCGTCAGGATTCATCAACCTGAGAAAATGTAAAATTATATCGTTTGATACATTTTCTCGAGATGAAAAGCAAAATGCATATCACTGCAAGGAATAACAGGATGCTTGTTTTTATTTGTGGCAAATAATCATATCCGAAATTATGCATTGGAAATGTTGCGTGATTTAAGGGTGATAACCATCCGCAAAGAATATTTGCCCGATAGGAAAGCCCTCCACCCAGATGAAAAACTTTTTGAAAAATATCCGGAGTCAGAAGAATTCCATAAAGATTTATCAAGAGTGCGCCAAGAACGCCTCCGGCTCTTCCCTTCTGTAGATTTAATACAAGCATGACTGAAGTAATAAATAATGAATAGAAAAGCATAAGAAATACAACACAGAATGCACATTTATATGGTGTTGTCATTTCCATTGTCTTTATTGATACAGGAACCGTAAGATGATTATTACTTCCATATCCAATGCTTGCAGCGGTCTGGCTCCATACATTTCCAACGTAAGCCCAGGGACTTGCAATTAGAAGTTCTGTCAGGCAGAGGAAGACGGTATAAAGGCAAGTAGCCAGGATCACATATAGGATCTGACTTGCCATCCATACGCTTCGCTTTGTCCGGATCAACCAATAGGGCGTCATCTGATTTACAAAAGGCATATCTGCAAATAATAACAGCAGTAAGAGGGACGAAAGCATCACAGACTGCGCATCACCGAAGGTCCAGATCAGTGGCTCGAACATCTGCACCGGTGTCTGGAACGTCTGTGCCTGCTCTAAAATCTGATTTGTCAACATCAGACAAAGTACAAACCCTAATGCAAATGTCATCCAGATTCTCGGATTTTTGCCCCAGTCAGAGAAATTCCTTTTTGTTAGAAGAAAGATTTGATGAATGTCCATTTTAAATTGCGATTTTTTCATGCCACCACTCTCCTTACCACGCATTTACGCAAAGCCAGTGCCAGAAGACTGCTGATCAGAAGCAGAGTCAAAAGGCAGAATCCGTTTCCATAATATGCCGGGCTTGCCCACTGCTTTGGACTTAGGAAAAAATAATTGCGGTAATATCGTTCTTGAAACACTGTTAGTACATAATATAAAATGAATGGAACAGCACAGCTCAGATACTTATTTTTAGTTAAAACTGCTGTCAGTGAACCGCATAAAGACCACAATGCTCCATTTAGAAAAAGTCGGATAAATCCAATTCCTGTGATACTTATTACCTCTGATATATTTTGCAAAGTATTCAGAGTCGGGATATTTCTACAGATAACTATAAAAACAACCAATGCAATTCCTGCCGCTGAAACAGAAATGGCACCACCTGTGAATGCGACTCCAAAACTTTTCATCCAAATATAATTTCTTTTTCCTATTCTGTTAATAAGAAACCATGCATAGCGGCTGTGTAATTCTTCCTGTATATCTGCGGCTGTTGCCAGAGGAACCAACAGTGGAAAGAAAAGCAAGGCTTTTTCTGAAGTGATTGCATAGGTGAAGGTGCATAACCAGGCTTTCCCTTCTGTTGATCCACCGAAAGCGATCAGATGATTTCGATAAGGAAGTGCAACAATCAAAAGAACCGCACACAACGCCAGTACAGAGATATAAAATCTTCGGTTTCCAAAGTCATATTTCAATTCTGTTCTGAAAAGATGTCTTCGTTTCATATTCTATCATCTCCAATAAGAACCTATTCTTCCACCGTCTGTTGCATTTAATACAATGTAGTCGGTCTGATATCCTTCTGTTTTTTTTCCGGCTGTTCCAAGTTCGGCAGTTGTATCTTCACTCTCGCTTATAGTGAAAAACCATGCCGGAATCAGCCAGGCATTTTGTGGATTCTTATATGCCGGTATATAAGTATATCCCAGTTCGACAGTTGCAACATCATAACCAAATATCGTCTTGTTCTCAGCAGGCTGACTGGAAGGGTAAAGATATTTCACCTGATCGATCAGGCGGCTTTCTATTTCATCAAATGCAAGAAGTTTTACATTCTCTGTAACTACCTTTTCTTCCTGACTCATGCCCTTCCATTTGAAGGAGCGGATCCCATCTTCTGTCACTACAATATAAATCTGCTCTACCGGCATGGAAGGTGCATATGCAAATCCACTATCATCTGAATATCCTGATTTATCCTGATTTATTTTTAATCCGGAAACAGAAGGAACGTAAGTAAGCCGATAACCTGTTTTTCCAAGATTTGGATCAGCATTCCATAATGCTTCCTGTTGTTCTAATATAGTGGCTTCCGGATAATCAGACTGTGCATACCAGAGGATTTTGTCTGATGACAACAACTGCATATTTTCGAGGTTCAGATCTTTCAGAATTTTTTCAGCTTCATCTTCTGCTGTCTCTTCTAAGAGAGTGGTTTCTTTCATCTGGTCTTTCAGTGTTTGTAGTTTCTCCATAAAAGATTCTTTTACGCTTCCTGCAGGAACTCCATATTCGGCTGTGCGATTCTCTATTGCCAGATAGTTTTCAATAGTTGCCAGTTCGATCCCATTTCCTTCTGACCAGGAGAAGATACTATAATTTCCTGCTTCCGGATCGTAAGTTTCTGCATTGATCGTACCCTTTGCATCTGCACCAACCGTTGCCTGAAAATGAATCTCCATTCCATCCTGCTTTGTGATATCCGGAAGAATATCATATCCGTAAGCTTCCAGTGATTTTCTTTTTGCTTCATACGCCGGATCTGTCTTTTTTGATGTGTATTCAATCTGTCCAATTTCCTGCAATGGTGTCTGCTCCGGCGCAAGAGGAAGAACTTCTTCCACTAACTTTTCAAGCCCTGTTAAATCATACTCCACACTGTTGTCAGCATAGAATCCTTCCCCGTTCTTAATCTTATCTAAGAGGTTCTGATAGTATTCTCTGGTAAGTTCCTGTGTCTGATACAAAGTCTCTCCGCCTTCAAAATAGGAAATCAGTCCTTTTAATTGTTCAAGCTCCAGTTTTTTCTGACTGACTTCAATCACCGGAAGATTTCCTGTCGTAACAGATTCTAATTTCTGATCTGCGTGAAAAACTCCGCGGTCATTACTCCATGTTACTGTTGTGTCCCAGTGTTCCGGCAGATCCAGTGTCTGTGTCTCTCCATCTTTCAATGGTTCTGCAATTACATCCTCGCTTAATCCTCCGGCCTTACTGACAACTGCACTCTGGTCAGGTGTCTTCTGACATCCCGTAAGTAACAGACCACAAGTAAGACTGACTGTCAGAATTGATGGTAAAATGATTTTAGTTCTCTTTTTCTTAATTGTCATGGCATCATTCCTCCATTTCCATTCCTGTTTGTGTGATACGAATTTCGTATCCTGAAAATTTGGAACAGGTTTTTTCTTATATTCAGTTTAATCTTGTGGTGAAAGTACTGCAAGCGGATGGCCTTCAAGTACTGGATTACTGGACATGAGTATTTATAAACTATGAGAAACACGCTCTGCGAGTTTCTCAAGTTATCGCGGCAGTCGCCAAGGTCTCGTGCAAGCACGGACTTTGGCTCGTTGCTCGCATAAATCAAAAAATGTAATCGAAACAACAAACATTCCATCTTCCATTTCATAGGCCAGATCTCCATCATATCGTGTAACAATCCGTTCCACACTTTTCAAGCCATATCCATGAAGAGATTTATCCTGCTTCGAAGTCAGAAAAGTATGTCCTGATTTGGCAGGAAGCTTATCGGTTCCATTCTTAATTTCAAGAAACAACATTTGCATATGCTGCTCAATCTTTATACTGATTTTCTTACGTTCTTTATCAGTCACTTTCTCACAGGCTTCCAGGGCATTGTCTAACAGATTCCCAAATAGTGAACAGATCTCTCTTTCTTCCATCGTCAGACTGGATAGTGGTGTTACATCCAATTGGAAATCAATCCCTTTTTGCACTGCCAGGATTCGCTTTTGCCCAAGAATCAGATCCACTACATGATTTCCTGTATAAATCTGTGGATTGATTTTTACAAAATTTCTTCTGATTTCATCTACATATTTTTTCAGCTTTTCATATTCCTGATTTTTTACATATTCACTGATTACAAGATAATGATTCTTTGTATCATGAACGAGTTCTTTGTTCTGCTCGATGGAAGCTTTTATTTCCTCATATTTCTGTTTCTCCATCTCTTCTTTCATCAGAAGAAATGTATTTTGTCCCGTTATGTTTCTGTTTTTCCATATAAGAAATGTCATGACGCTGATGAGTACGATCATAGTAAGAAAACTGATGAGACTTCCTTTTAAGACATCCTGAATCACCGGAATTCCGGCTGTGGAGTACAGTAGTCCATACTTTAAAAGTTTCTGATACTCCAAAACGAGTGCTGATAACAGTACACCACATAAAACAAATACCCATTGAAATGCTTCTATGTCTTTTTTCTTCTTCCAGCTTCTTATTTTGAAAATGATAAAAAAGGAAATAATTAATAACAGGCTTTTTATCACACAAGCTTCTTCATTTTCATGGTAACGGAAAAATAGAATCTGAGGGTTTTCTGCCTGATTCCCATAAATAAATGCGAGAAGGTAGTAAATGATATATAAAAATAACATCAGTGCTGCTTCATACATAGATGCGATCCCTGTAAGAAGAATCAATTTCTTTCGATAGGCAAGGAAACTTCCTAAAACCAAAATAAAAATCGTCAACAGGTATCCATAAGCACTAAACACAGATCTTTTGACCCATACAGAAATAATTGTTGAAGTGCTGATCAAAACAAAATAGAGAATCCATTTATCTTTCGTTTTCAGAGTCTTTCTGTCTATAACTGTTCCGAATAACAGATAATAGAAAAGGAAGGTTTCAAGAAAATTCAGTCCAATCCATATTCCAAGTGTATCCATCGTTACGAATTCCTCCAGTAGAGATTGATTTCTCGCTTTACTTCTGCAAGTCTTGCCTTACTTACCGGTACTTCATATCCTTTTTCGAGATAGATAGTGTCACCGCTTACTCTGCAAATCTGCTTTATATTAACAGCGTATCCACGTTCCACCAGAAGAAATTGTCTACTATTTAACATTTTCAGTGCATTTTCCAAAGAAGTTCGCTCTCTCACAACGCCTTGGGTAGTAACATAATTTACATACTTAGCACCTTTGGATTTATACAGATAAAGAATATCCTTATAAAGCAATTTCACCTGTTCTGTACCGTCTTTTATAATACAGAATTCTTTCTTTTGTTTTTGCAGCTTTTCAATAAGCTGTTCAGCAACTCCGGGAAGACGAAATTCTAGATCCTGTTTCAAAATATACTGATATGCTTCGATCCGATAACTTTCTGCCGCATATTCTTCATAAGATGTGATGAAGACAATGTACATGTCAGGGCAAAGCCTTCGGACCAATTTCCCCAGTTCCACTCCATCCAGCTGTTGCATCTGAATGTCTGTAAATAAAATATCTGTTGATTCACCCTTTTGAATTTCCTCAAAGAAACTTTCACCTGATGCATATAGTTTAATCTCTACTTCGTATTGTTCCTGTATATTTTCCTTTAGAGTCCGGAGAATTTGTTCTCTTGTCTGTTCTTCATCGTCAACGATTGCAATTTTTATCATAAGTTGAATTCACCTCGCCTCACATAATCAGTATCAGTATAACATACTTCGAACACGCATTCATATTATGGCCATAAAATATATTGGTTTGGGACATAAAAAAACGAAAGGCTCCTGCAGGAGCCTTTCAGACTACGGACTTTACAAGTTTCCGTTTTCATCTAGAAGATATATAGCAAAGACATTTCCAAGTTGCAGAGGATAACTTTCCTTGATGATGCCATCAAATACAATACGAATATGGTCACCGGCATTCAAATCAGGGAGCTCACCACTTTCTACTCTATTCGTTGTTACAGAGAATTCTTCATCAACAGGAATACCACTATCAAAGGATTCTGAACATTTTACCTTAATTGATTTTTTCTTTACTTCAAGAACAGTTGCATCAAAATATACTTGTTCTTTTTCCTGACTTGAATTTAAATCTGCTACAGCTCCATCATAGACCATTAATTTTATCGTTTCATTTTCAGGAACATCAGCGTATACACCTACAGTACATGCCTTGTTTTGGGATATCTGATACAAGGAACTAACACCGCCCGCTGGAATTTCTGCTGTTCTTTCTTCTTCATCCGGTATTTGTAGATGAACAATAATATTGAAATTATTGCTGTTTTGAAAGGTGAGTATTCCAGTTTGGGAGAATACTTTTTTATCAGAATATGTAACTACATAGTTATTTGTCTCAGAGGTTTCTGCGCAAGTAACAGAACAATCCCATTTGTCTTGCTGAGAGGTATCTTGTTTACTATTGAAAGTGACAAATTCATCCCACAATTTATCGAAATTAACAAACTCATAATACTTTTCATTAACACCGAAATAATGTCCCGGACAGAGTGTAACGATGTCTTTTCCTTGGAAATAAAGCTTATAGTAAGTAACTGCTCCACTTGATAATGCTTGATTTTTATCAACTTCATCACCAAGCTCAACTTGATTTAGCAAATGGACGAACTCCTTCTTTTCCTGATCAGACAATGTATAGGAATAATTTCCATCTTTTCCACCTGTTGTGCCAGAAAGTTCGATTTTATCAATTTCAGACACATCTATAGTTCCAAACTCAATAGCAGAATTGATGGTATTCTTTTGACAGCCGGACAATAGAGTTACCGCAATCAGTATGAATGATAGGATCATTTTTGAAACTGTTTTTTACATTCTGTGTTAAACATTTTTCTGCCCTCCTGCTAGTGTACTGCCTCATTGTTCGCTATTTTATCAAGTTTGGCAAAGTATTTTTACCATTTTTCTTTGAATCAATTATAACATGAACAAGTTTGCTTTTCACTTGTTATATGATAAATAAACGAAAAAATGCATGTGTATGATTTTTAGTTTCATACTCATCCATTTTTTCTTACTTAATTATTGATTCATTTCATCCAACAGCTGTTCGATTTTCGATACAAATAGATCGAATGCTACATCATTTTTTCCACTGTTGATCACGATGTCTGCCTTGGAACGTGTTGGTTCTACATACAGATAATGCATTGGTTTTACAGTTGTCAGGTATTGTTTAATGATACCGTTAAGATCTCTTCCGCGCTCTTCCACATCTCGGGATATTCTGCGGAGAATTCGTTCATCTGCGTCAGCCTCTACGTAGATTTTGATATTCAGAAGATCACGAATCCGTTCATCGGCTAAAAGAAGAATTCCTTCTACGAGAATTACAGGTTTTGGTTCGATTCGAATCACTTCATCAGAACGATTATGAAGACTATAGTCATATACCGGACAATCAATTGCTCTTCCGGCTTTTAATTCTTTTAAATGTTCTACCAGAAGATCTGTTTCCAGAGAATCCGGATGATCATAATTCATAAGAACTCTTTCTTCGAATGGAACTCCTTCTTGTTTACATTTCTTCCGGCAGGAATATACGGTGAGATCGAATATCCTTTGATATCGATAAAAACTGCCCCAATTACAACAATCCCCATATTTAGTTACTCTCTATCCTTCCCATATAGTAAAATCCTTTACATTCATCAAGGTGAACGTCAACCAGCTGACCGATCAGGCTTTCATCCCCCGGGAAATGAACGAGCAGGTTGTTGCTTATACGACCTGTCATCAGGTGATTGTCATGTTCATTGACACACTCTACAAGAACGGTCTGCACGGTTCCCTCATGAATTGCACATTGTTCTGCGGAAATTGTCTGAACCTCATGTAAAAGACGATTGAAACGATCTTTTACAACATCCTCCGGAATCTGATCTTCCATAATGGCAGCAGGTGTTCCGGTACGTTTTGAATAAATAAAAGTAAATGCACTGTCATAGCGGACTTTTCTTACAACATCAAGAGTCTCCTGGAAGTCCTCTTCTGTCTCACCAGGGAAACCGACAATAATATCTGTAGTAAGTGATATATCCGGAACTGCTTTGCGGATCTTTTCAGCAAGTGCAAGATACTGTTCTTTGTCATAATGACGGTTCATGAGTTTCAGGATCCGACTGCTTCCAGACTGAACCGGAAGATGCAGATGTTTACAGATTTTTTTTGATTTACTCATCACTTCAATCAATTCATCTGACAGATCCTTCGGATGTGAAGTCATGAAACGGATTCTTTCAAGTCCTTCAATTTTTTCAATCTCCTGAAGAAGCTGTGCAAATGTCATCGGTTCTTCAAGGTTCTTTCCATAAGAATTGACATTCTGTCCAAGCAGCATGACTTCTACAACACCATCTGCAACAAGACGTTCGATCTCACGGATGATTGCCTTCGGTTCACGGCTTCTTTCACGTCCGCGTACGTAAGGTACGATACAGTAACTACAGAAGTTGTTGCATCCGAACATGATATTTACACCAGACTTGAAAGGATATTTTCTTTCAACCGGAAGATCTTCTACAATCTTGTCTGTATCTTTCCAGATATCAATGACGGTTCTGTCAGACTGCATTGCAGATGTTAAAAGCTCAGCAAATTTATAAATATTATGTGTGCCGAAAATAAGATCGACAAAGCGGTAGCTCTTTTTTAACTTTTCGATAACTTCCGGTTCCTGCATCATACAGCCACACAGTGCGATCATCTTATGAGGATACTTTTTCTTCATTGCGCCAAGCTGTCCGAGACGACCATAAACACGAAGATTTGCATTCTCACGAACAGTGCAGGTGTTGTAGATGACAAAGTCTGCTGTTTCTTCATCTGTTCCTTCTACATAACCGACTTTTTCCAAAATTCCAAGCAGTTTTTCAGAGTCGCGGGCGTTCATCTGACAACCAAATGTCTTGGTAGCACATAACAGTGGCCTGCCTAATTTTTCAGACATTGCTTTGACATATCTCTTCGCAACATCCATAAAGTAATACTGTCTTGCCGGTTCTTCCGTAGGTGCATTATCCCATATAGAATCGACAAAATCAGATGGTAAATTCAATTTGCTAAATTCGTTCATTTTCTATTCCTTCCAATCATTCTTATACGAACATGATTATAATAGATACGAACGTTTTCTGCAATAAAAAAAGACTACGCTTTTACACGTAGCCTTTAACAAGTCACACTTTCTGTACAAATCGGTCATCAATTGATACATTCCCCTTGTGGATAGTTACACGGCTTCCAAGGTAGCCGTGGTCCGCTGCTCTGAGTACAGTTCCTTTTCTGATTGTGACAGTGAAGTCCTCAACAACTTCGAGAAGATCTCCCGTTGAGATATCCGGCATGAGATACTTGCATTCCATGTATCCGATGCTGTTATTGTACTTAATCTTCACTCCGGCTGTACCAGTATCAAGGATTGTTACCTCATCCCCTTTGTGGCCATTAATGATAACTGTGCTCCAATCTCTTGCATAAATAGGTGCATCACAATACAGATGCGCTTTTCCCGGTCTTAATTTTCTCACTGTTTCTACTCCTTCCATTCCAGCAATGTCTTTCTTGAACTGATTCCAAATTGATGCATTTGTTCCATTCGCTCCCCATCCTGTCCATCCAGGGCAAGACTTTGAACATACATCCCAGTGACGAACAACATGTGCTGCATCGATGTTGTATTTCTTCATCAGCGACTTAACAAGTGCTACTGTGTTCTGATATGTAGCATTCGAGATTCTTCCATTTGTCGAGCACATCTCAATGGAAATAGAATTGCTGTTCGTGCATTTTCCGAACAGATTGTTCGAACCATAATTTCTTCCAACAGCCCAAGCGGTATCATTCTCACTAACAACCTGAACTACAGTTGTATCATCCACGAAGTAGTGTGCAGAGGCTCCACGGTTCGCATTCTTGAAGTAGTTCCCATTGCTTGTTGCCTTGTCTGTTTTGTTTCCAGTGTAATGGATAACAATGTACTTGCGGCCGCTGTTACCTTTTGTAAAATTCACTTTTGTGAAATTCTGAATAAGCTTGTACGCCATAATTACTCTTCCTTTCCACTCTGCTTGATTAACTGGTTGACATAGTTACTTAATCCAGCCACTAAAATTCCCTGTACGATTGCGGTAAACATTGCCATTGCGATATCCTGTCCAGTTCTAAGAGTACAAGTTGCAATCACGTAGATACCGCAGATCACGATTCCTGCAATTCCTAAGATGCTAGGAATATACTTGTCTGCGATAGTCTCAGACTGCTTAATTGCCATGCCGATAAAGTACAGTGCAATAGCCACAACAATGAGTTCCGGTTTAATGTAATTGATAATCTGCTCCATGATTATTCTCCTTTTTCTCTTAAGTGTAATTCTTCAATTTCGTGCATCATCTTTGTAATCATTCCATTTCCACCGAGTTTGTGATACGCATTATACATTTCACAGAAATTCTCGTAAGCATACGATGGGATTGAGCCAAGTCTCATATACTTATCATGGTATTCAATCAACTGGACTCTAAGTAAAAGCATCGTGCCCTTACTATTCGCATCCCTATCTTTCTTCTGATTTTTTAAAAGCCACACAACATAGCCCATGAGAGCTGTCAAGACGATTGGCAATGCTGTGACATAAGTTTGATATAAAAAGTGTTCCAATGGTTTCGCCCTCTCTATTCTTTGGACTTCTCTTGTTCTGTTTTTTCTACTCTCTTCTGGAGCTGTGCTTTTGTTGCCCTGCTATTCTCATACAGTCTTTTTATGCTTTCTGCTAAAATTCTCATTGTTTATACCGCCTTTCTAAATACCTCTTGTAACTAATAATGTTCCACCACTTAATCCTGACGGTAATCCTGTCAATTTACCACCAGAAACACCAAGTGTGATGTTTGTTGCAGTTGGCGATCCGTAAACTGCTGATTTATAATAGTTCGCGCCATTGAAAGCATACATGGTTGTAGTAGTAGAACCACCCCACTGTGATTTTGTTGTAGCATAAGTATAACCGTATGCTTTGATTGCACCAGATGCTGTCTTAAAAGATACTGTTGGGTTTGTTACATCTACAAGATACGCTTCACAGTTGTCATTGCCACCTGATGCAGTTGCTTCATATGAACCCGTCACACCAAGAATAGAAACACCTTTCTTGATATTGGAAGCAATAATCTTTGCCTGTTCTGACTCACTGATAGAAACTTTTCCTGACCCATTGTGATATCCTTGTGGGATTGTATAACTTTCCGATTTATTGCTGATAGATTTGTCGACCGCGCCATTGTTCAGCATAGAACCTGTCAGTTTTCCGTCTTTCCCATAGGCAGTTTTACCGGTTAAGATATCTGGTGCAGTAGCGGTAGCATCTGATGTATCTGTTCCTGAAGAAGTTCCTTCCTGAATCTTCACATAATAGTAACCATCTTTCAGCCCGTCATCGGGATAAGCACTTGAATCATCGGAAGAAACATAGCCGATAAAACTTCCTTTTCCTTCTGTGTATGTATTACCGATGTCTAATCGAGAGTACCTTTCTTCGTATCCATCTGGATACACATACACATTGACTAATCGATACACAGATTTAGGATGCGTTTCTGCACCTTTCTCTTTTATGTAATAATATCTATCGCCGATTAGGTCGATTTTGCCTTTTAAAACAAAATATCCTTCATCTGTTGCAATGTAGTCACCGTACGCAAAATCCGAACAATCAGATGGTTTTGTTGTTCCAAGATTTGTTGTTGTGATATCCCATACTTTTCCAATATGCTTTTTCCAGATATATTTACCATCACCGACATCCTCAAGCGTACCAATAATTTGCTGTCCGCTACTATCATGAGCCGTAGCACCGACTAATAGATTTTCTGATGTTACTGTATCTTCTGTTAGATCAACCAACACAGTTGTTCCATATATCACTTTATTTACTGCCATATTTAATCACTCCTACCCAATCGTCACTGTAGTTCCACCGGCACTGTTTTCTGATTCGACATAAGGAATCTTCTCAACAACCACCTGTGAGAGACAATTATAACCTTCGTCCGGAAGAATCGTCTGCTGTACACTTGACGGAATAACTGTCTTAGCCTGTGCTTTTACACCTTCATTTCCAGACATACTACCTTCAACACCAAGAATTGTTACACCTTCACGAATGTTCTGTGCAATAATCTTTGCTTGCTCTGTCGCATCAATAGATACTTTTCCTGACCCATCATGATATCCTTGTGGGATTGTATACGCACCATCTTTTGTACTGATTTTGCCTGTCACAGCACCATTGTTTGGCATCGTTCCAGTCAGTTTTGTTCCCCTTGCATAGGCTGTTTTACCTGTCAACATTTCAGCAACAGAAACTGTTGCATCACCTGAATTAACATCAAACGTGCAAGTTCCTGTAATAGATGCACCACTTTTATCATGTGTGGTAAATCCTTCAAGCACTTTATCCGCAGTCACAGTATCGCCTGTTAAGTCAATCAATGTCTTTCCACCATATACTACTTTATTAATACGATGTTGGGGTCAAAAGAGTTTGTAAAAACTCTCTGACCTACCATATAGTACCTTGAAAATTTTACACAACTGGATTTTTATGGCTTTCCCGATGTTAGTAGGCAATACCAACGTGACAGTTATCCT
>SKEW01000412.1_pt1 | contig 42626 bp, 35 predicted proteins | sample 4841441 | NCBI WGS metagenome assembly SKEW01 (sample SAMN11008799, study PRJNA524170) | human gut metagenome | isolation source: fecal sample from pouch patient p41 | place: Israel: Tel-Aviv | reverse complement strand
CTGCGACAAACATCTTCGGTCCGTCAAAATGTTTTGCAAGCAGTGTCTCAGAAATCTCCGGTCCGAAGTTTCCAAGATAAACAACCAGTGCGTTACATCCTGCTTTCTTTACATCTTCCAGAGCCTGTACCATGTGGATCTCACTCTCTACAATACAGATCGGACATTCATAGACAGTTCCTTCACCGTATTTTTTTGTGTAGGCATCGATCAATGCTTTTCTTCTGTTCACGGAAAGACTCTCCGGGAAACAATCTCTGCTCACTGCTACAACACCGATTTTTAATTCTGGCATATTACTCATAATAAAATCCTCGCTTTCTTTATACTTGTTATTATTTCTATCTTTCTCATGTTACGTTATCCACACTTTTCCTGTAATTTCATTTGGTTTTCCACACATCATACAGAGACCTTGTGAATAACATGATCCTGATTTTTGGAAACCCCGGCATCCATTTTCAATCAGACTTCAACGTTCTCGCCTTTTAATCCGCAAAATGCTCCTTCAATCTGTGCATCCTCATGTGCGATCAGCCATTTATTCATCGCTGCAAGAAGTCTGTTTCCTGTTTCGTTTGTTTCTATGGTCATTTTACCAACTTAAAAAGGCATTATCGACCAAATAATTAGCCAAATAATGCCCATTTCTTATCTTTTCTTTCTGAAAGTGAAATATGCCTTAGCATCCTAATTCGGCATACCTCTCTCATTCTATTCCACGACCCATTATTCCTTCGGTGGCAGGAATCCCTTACTTGTCTTCACGATCACTTTATCAAATACCATGAACATGGACGGCAGTACGAAGATTACGACTACCATACTGATCAGTGCTCCTCTCGCCATCAGGATACACAGGGAACTGATCATATCAATGTTGGAGTAAAGTCCTACACCGATCGTTGCTGCGAAGAAGCTCAACGCACTTACCATGATGGACTGCGCGGATACACGGTGCGCAGTTGTGATGGAATCGTATTTATTCGCGCCATGGTTACGCTCTCTCTTATAACGAGTTGTCATAAGAATTGCATAGTCTACGGTGGATCCAAGCTGAATGGTTCCGATTACGATGGATGCCACGAATGGCAACTTAGTTCCCATGTAGTATGGAATACCCATATTGACGAAAATCGCGAACTCAATAACGCCTACCAGGATGATCGGCAGTGAGATCGACTTGAACAGAAGCATGATGATCACGAAAATAATTCCGATTGATACTGCACTTACTGTCTTGAAATCTTTATCTGTAATGTCGATCAGATCTGCTGTCAGAGGACCTTCTCCGATCAGCATTCCACCTTCATCATATTTATGAAGAATCGTATTCAGCTCTTTGATCTGGTCATTCAATTCATCTGTAGCTACCTTATATTCTGAGTTCGCCAGTACAAGCTGGTACTTATCATTCTTTAATGATCTTGTCACTGAATCCGGGATCATGCTTGCCGGTACGGACGGCCCGATCAGGGAGTCAAGTCCAAGTGCCCATTTGATTCCGTCTACCTTATCCATCTCATTCAGCATCTTGCCTACGTCCGCTGAATCTGTAGAGCTGTCTACAAGAATCATGTGCGTCGTATTCATGTCGTAATCTTCCTTCAATTTCTCATTTGCAATGATACTCGGAAGATCTTTTGGAAGTGTCTCATCCAGGTTGTAATAAACGCCTGTATGGTTATTTCCGTAGATTGCCGGGAATAACAAAATAATAAAGAGCGCTACATAAATCAGATATCTCTTTGTAACCTTGTCTGAAATTCTTCCGATATCCGGAAGGAATGGTTTATGTTTTGTCTTCTCAATAATCTTGTCACAGCACAGGATCATGGATGGAAGGATTGTTACGCAGGCAAGTACACCAAGGATAACACCCTTAACCATAACAACACCGATATCAAGTCCAAGTGTGAATGACATAAAACACAGTGCGATAAATCCGGCAATTGTTGTGACGGAGCTTCCGATTACAGATGAAAATGTCTGTGAGATTGCATGTGCCATTGCACGGTGTTTATCTCCGTCGTAACGGATCTGCTGTTCTTCGTAACTATGCATCAGGAAGATCGAATAGTCCAGCGTTACACCCAGCTGCAGAACTGCTGCCAATGCCTTTGTAATATAGGAGATTTCTCCCATAAAGTAGTTACTTCCCAGGTTATAGACAATTGCAATTCCAATACTGAGCATGAAGAGGATCGGTACAAAGAACGATTCCATTGTAAGACCAAGTACGATCATCGCCAGCACAACCGCGATCAATACATACAACGGTGTCTCTTTCTCCGCCAGCTCCTTCGTATCTGTAACAACAGCTGACATACCACTTAAAAAGCACTGCTCGCCCGCCAGAGAACGGATCTCGGAGATTGCTTCCATTGTTCCGTCCGAAGATGTTCCTTCATCAAAGAAGATTGCCATCATCGTTCCGGTCTCGGAGTTAAATGCATCATAGACTTTTGTCGGCAGCATACTCTTCGGCATACTGATATCTGCGATAGAATCATACCAGATAACCTCTTTTACATGATCTACCTTCTCAATCTTCTCTTTTAGCTTCGATACATCCTTATCTTCCATTCCATCGACTATAAACATCGAAAATGCACCTGTACCGAAATCATTTACCAAAATATCCTGGCCTTTCATCGTCTCAATGTTATCCGGCAGGTAAGTCAATACATCATAATTAATTCTCGTATGCAGATACCCCAATGCAGACGGAATCAATAATAAAATACTGAGAATCAGAATCGGCACTCTGAATTTCACTACTTTTTTTCCAAACTTTACCATCATATCCTTTTTCGCTTCCTTCCTTATATTTAGTTTATGACCATTGGTCATTTTAATCTCTTCTTGCACTATACAATAAAAATGACTAACAGTCAATATATTTTGTACTGTTAGTCATTTTTTCTTTTTATTTATATTCCATTTTCGTAACTGTTCAGAGCCAACCTCTGAACAGTTACCCGTTTTCTTTATATTCGCTTGGAAGAATTCCGTATTTTTTTCGAAATGCTCTTGCCATCGCCTTGCTTCCGGAGAAGCCGCTGCGAAGTGCTGTCTCAGTGATATTATATTTTCCGCCCTTCAGGTCTTTCATTGCATATTCCAGACGGATATTCTGCAGATAGCTCTTATATGTGATTCCCGCATACTTCTGAAACATCCTCGACAAGTACGTTGGGGAGTAGCCAAAAATTCTTGCCACTTCTTCCAGACTGAGCTCCTGTGCATAATTCTCTTTCATATAAGTTGTAATTGCTGAAAGCTTATTCAGATTCTTATTCTTCCTTACAAAAGCATCCTCAACTTCCGTCAAACGGTATTCTTTCACAAGGAGATATAACAGATGATAAAAAATACTGTTCATCTTCATGTCATATCCACACTGCTTTTCGCAATACGTCTTATACAGTTCTTCCAACAATTCCATAAAGCGCGCGTCCTTACGTCCCGGTTCATGCGTAAACCAGATAAATTGCTCTCCTGTATAATATTTTTCAAAAACTTTCAACGGAATCTGAAGAACGATCGTCTCGTTTGGCAACGGAGAATCTACTTCATGAACCTCATTCGAATTCACAATCATAAATTCTCCCGCTGTCAGATGCCAGGTCTTCTCATCGATCTTAAATTCCAGTTCTCCGTCGCACACTGCAAAAATCTCAATCGATCTGTGCCAATGTTTTTCTCTATGGTAATGTCCTTCTCTGCCTTCAAATAAGAATAGTTTAAAAGGAAATCCAACTTCCGGAACGATCAATTCATGCGCAAACTGCATCTCTTTTATTCACCACACTTTAGGCTTTCGTCCACTTATGTACTGTATCTGTTCCCGGACTACATAATTCCACTGTAGATCCATCATCTGACAGTGTATAGACATATTCCAGTGTTCCACCGGAGATAACCAGATTCAGCCTCAATGTACCATCTGTATTCTCTGCAACACAATATGTTCCCTTTGTCTCACCGGAGGAACTCTTGATCACAAGCTTTCCGTCCTTCTTTAATTTATATTCATTTCCGCTGTTGTCTGTCCACTTTCCGATCAGCCCCTTCGCACGGTCATCCGTCAGATCCAGAAGGTCTGTATCCGCCTGAAGGAACTTCATATCCTTTCCACCATCCAGGGACTTCAGCACTATGCCATAGCCTGTATCATCTGTCGTAACCGCATACAGTTTACCTTCTTCTTCGCCATCCATTGTGATCTTGATTGTAATGTTGTTATCCTCATCAAATCCACACTCAAATGTCAGTCCGGCGTCATCCTTCGTTCCTGTTCCATCTTCTTTCAGATCATACACAGTATCTGTTCCAATCACCTTCCACTGCTTTGCCATAACTCTCTTAACAGAATCACTTGGAAGAACCGCGTTGTCTCCCATCTGTTCTTTCATCGTACTGCTTGCTTTGTCCACCTCTTCTGTCGTAGATGCAGCCGGTTCTGTTTTCTTCGTATCGCCGCATCCTGTCATACACAATGTGCTTGCCAGAAGTAATGCTACTACTAATCTTTTCATATTCTCTCTCCAGTCTTGTTACTGTTCACTCCGTGTCAATCAGCGAAGTGATTGACACGGGAGTGAACAGTAACCCAGTCTTTTCTGTCTGATCAGAAAGATAGCATTCCAATCAGGACTTACAGTCTTTAGAGTATCACAAACGCGCTGTAAATTCCAGTAAAGTTAATACAATTTCACGGTTATTTCATTTTTAGACACACTCGTTTTCGTTTGTTTTCAACAAACTTTAATGCTTTTGCACTGTTTCACTTTACCTCGACAGCTTGTTTATTTTCTTAACATATGATACACTATTCACAATGTAAAATTATAGGTAACTTGGGAGGAAATAGGTTATGATTATCTCTACAAGAGGGCGTTATGCTCTCCGAGTCATGATTGATCTGTCTCAGCAGGATCCGGACTCTTACACACCGCTGAAAGAGATCGCAGCACGTCAGGAGATTTCTGAAAAGTATTTGGAAAATATTTTAAAATCTCTTGTCACACAAGGATTTATCCTTGGACTTCGCGGAAAGGGCGGCGGCTACCGCCTGACAAAATCTCCGGAAGAATACACTCTCGCTTCCATTCTTCATGCGACAGAAGGAAGTCTTGCGGCAGTAGCATGTCTGGAGGATCATGCACCGGAATGCACACGTGCTGGTCAGTGTCCGACACGTCCGATCTGGGAAAAGCTGAATAATCTTATTGAAGATTATCTTGGAAGTATCACACTTGCTGACTTTCATGAACCGGTCATTCCATGCAAGATTGAAAAATAGCATTATTTCAGGGGGAACGAAGTAACAGTTGTTTCAATACAATGGAAAATCAGATCTACATAGAAAAAGATGGATAAGTAATGCTTTCATTGCTTATCCATCTTTTTCTGTTTCTATTTTATCTAATCATCCGTGAACGTTTTCTTTCACTGCTTTTTCAATCCGCTCTAACGCTTCCACAAGCGTCGCTCTCTGGCAAGCCACGTTGATCCGCTCAAAACCACTTCCAGGCTCTCCGAAGATCGCTCCTCCATCCAGCCAAACCTCTGCCTTATCTTCTATCAGTTCTTTTAGTTCCTTGTCTGAAAGCCCTAATGCCCGGAAATCCATCCAAACGAGATAGGTTCCTTCTGTCTTTGTCACCTTGATCTGTGGTAAATGTTCTGCCATCCATGTATGAAGAAAATCAATATTCGACTTCACATACTGTTTCATCGCCTGATACCATTCTTCGCCCTGAGTATACGCAGCGATCAGCGCAAAGATTCCGGGTGCGCCGACCTGACTATACCCGGCTGCAGTTACCTGATGCTGAAATTCCTTGCGAAGGCTTGCATTTGGAATGATAATATTGGAAATCTGAAGTCCAGCAAGATTGAATGTCTTCCCCGGGGAAGTACATGTCACTGTAATGTCTTTATACTCGTCCTTAAGATCTACAAGCACCTGATGCTTCCCTTCAAATACGAAGTCTGCATGAATCTCATCACTTACAATAATCACCTGATGCTTTAGGCAAATGTCTCCCAGACGCTCCACTTCTTCCCTTGTCCATACCCGGCTGACCGGATTGTGTGGGCTGCAGAATAAGAATAATTTCACACCCTTTTCCACGATCTGGCGTTCAAAATCTTCGAAATCAATCGCATAAGATCCATCTTCCTTACGGATAAGGATATTGGCGGCCACTTTACGGTCATTGCTTTCAATCACTTCCCGGAATGGATAATAGACCGGATCCTGGATCAGAATATAATCCCCAGGTTCTGTATAAGCCTTCACCGCCATTGCCAGTGCAAAGACAATTCCCGGAGTCTTTGTGATCCACTCCTTGTCGATCTTCCATCCGTGACGGCGTTCCATCCAGGAGCTGACCGCATCGTAATACTCCTGATCTGACTCTGTATATCCATAAATTCCATGCTCTGCCTGACGGATCAATGCTTCCTGGACGAAAGATGACGTCTTAAAATCCATATCAGCGACCCACAACGGAAGAATATCTTTCTTTCTCCCTCTTTCTTCTGCAAAATCATACTTCAGACTGTGGGTTCCTCTTCTCTCTACAGGCTGGTCAAAATTCAAATTCTTCTCACTCATTTTTACTCCTTTTATTGAAATGCCTGTTCCAGATCTTTGATCAGATCTTCAGCATTTTCAATTCCAACAGACATTCTAAGGAAATCTTCTGTGATTCCAAGATGTTCTCTTATCTCCACCGGTACATCACCGTGTGTCTGAAGCATTGGATATGTGATCAATGATTCTACACCGCCAAGGCTCTCCGCATAAGAAATCAATTTCACACTTTCAAGAATCTTTCTTGTACGTTCCACCGTATCTACACGGAAAGAAAGCATACTTCCTGCTCCTGTCGCCTGCTTCTGGTTTACCTCGTATCCCGGATGATCTTCCAGCCCCGGATAATAAACTTCTGTCACATCCGGTCTGTTTTTCAGCCAAAGTGCGATTTTCTTCGCATTCTCCTGCTGGCGCTCCAGACGCACTGATAAAGTTTTGATTCCGCGAAGTACAAGGAAACTGTCAAACGGAGACAGACTACAGCCAACTGTCTTATATGTATAACGCAATTTTTCCGACAGCTCTTTCCCTTTGACACAAACAAATCCTGCGAGAACATCATTGTGTCCTCCAAGAAATTTTGTTCCGCTATGTACTACAATATCAGCACCCAACTGTAGCGGTTTCTGGAAATAAGGAGAAAGGAATGTATTATCCGCAAGAATCAGTAACCCGAATTCGTCTGCGAGTTTTCTCATCTCTGCAAAATCTGTAATCCTCATCGTTGGATTGCTTGGTGTCTCAATATAAAGTGCCTTTGTCTCTTTTCTGATATTCTTTCTTACAAGATCAATATCTGAAGTATCTACATAAGAAAACTTTAATCCTCGCTTTTCGCCAATGCTTTCAAACATTCGCACAGTTCCGCCGTACAGATCTTCTGTACATAAAATATGACTGCCTTCTCCGAAAAGCTCCAGACAGATTCCAATTGCCGCCATTCCTGTCGAGCACGCAATACTGTCATCCGCTCCTTCTAAAGAGGACATTACGCTTTCTAATTCATACCGTGTCGGATTGCTCTCGCGGGAATAATCATATCCTGTACTTTTCCCGATTCCCGGGTGTGCGAAGGTTGCTGTCTGAAAAATGGGAACGGAAACTGCTCCGTATGGATGTCCCTCTACAAATCCTCCGTCCCCGTGAATACATCGTGTTTCAAATTGATAATTTTCTGCCATGCTGTCTGTCTCTGCTCCTTACGTTCCACTCTATTAAATATAGTACATTCCCTCAACAGAATCCTGATACCCTTCGTATGCATCCACAAGATCCTTAAGCGTCACATCTTCCAGAATCTCCTGAACACAATCATTGATTCGATCAATGATCAGATGCTGAATTGCTTCCTGATCTCCACGTTCCACGTTGTTTCGATCAACTTCATCTTCCAGATCATAAGTTCCTTCCAATGCCTCTACAATCTGCGCAACCGTGATCTCTTTCGGATCTCTCTCCAGAAAATATCCTCCCTGGGAACCTTTCATACTTTTTACAATATGAGCCTTGCGAAGAGCTGAAAATACATGCTCAAGATACTGAGCGGAAATGTCATTTCTCTGTGCGATACTTCCTAATGAGACCAGCTCTGTCCGTGAATTCACCGCCAGATCAATAAGAGCACGCAGTCCATATCTACTTTTCTTTGATAATTTCAAACGCTTCTACTCCTTTCTTCTAAACACTATAGGAGCAGCTTTTACTGCTCCTACTTCTTACAGATTTTTCTGTTTTCTCTGATTCTTATTTACTGAATTGCTTTGAATGCCTCATCCAGATCCTGAATGATATCATCAATATTCTCTGTACCGATGGACAGACGGATTGTGTTTGGCTTGATTCCCTGATCGAGAAGCTCTTCCTCCGTGCACTGGCTGTGTGTTGTTGTTGCCGGGTGGATAACAAGTGATTTCACATCCGCTACATTTGCAAGCAGTGAGAACAGTTCCAGGTTATCAATGAAATCCTGAGCTTTCTTAGAATCACCTTTAATCTCAAATGTGAAGATAGAACCACCGCCGTTCGGGAAATATTTCTTATAAAGTTCCTGCTGCTTCGGATCCGGATCTACAGATGGATGATGTACTCTCTCAACCTGTGGATGATTGTTCAGATACTCAACAACCTTCAGTGCATTTTCCACATGACGCTCTACACGAAGGGAAAGTGTCTCAAGTCCCTGCAGGAAGATAAAGGAACTGATCGGAGAAATTGTTGCTCCTGTATCTCTCAAAAGGATTGCTCTGATCTTTGTAACAAATGCAGCCGGTCCGCAAGCCTTTGTAAAACTGATGCCGTGATAGCTTGGGTTCGGATCTGTCAGTGACGGGAATTTTCCTGAAGCCTCCCAGTCGAACTTACCGCCCTCGATGATAACTCCACCGATTGTTGTTCCATGTCCACCGATGAACTTTGTAGCAGAGTGAACAACAATGTCAGCACCGTACTCGATTGGTCTTACGAGATAAGGTGTTGCAAATGTATTATCTACAACAAGCGGGATTTTATGCTTATGTGCGATATTTGCGATTGCTTCAATATCAACTACATCTGAGTTCGGGTTACCAAGTGTCTCGATGTAAACAGCTTTTGTGTTCTCCTGGATTGCATTCTCAACTTCTTCCAGATTGAAAATGTCAACAAATGTTGTTGTAATTCCATAATTCGGAAGTGTATGCTCAAGAAGGTTGAAAGATCCTCCATAAATATTCTTTGCAGATACGATGTGATCTCCCTGCTGAGCTAGATTCTCAATTGTATACGTGATTGCTGCTGCTCCGGATGCTACTGCAAGTGCTGCTGTACCTCCTTCAAGTGCTGCAATTCTCTTCTCAAACACATCCTCTGTCGGGTTTGTCAGACGTCCGTAAATATTTCCTGCGTCTTTCAGTCCAAAACGGTCTGCTGCATGCTGGCTGTTGCGGAACACATAAGAAGAAGTCTGGTAGATCGGTACTGCTCTTGCATCTGTCACCGGATCCGGCTGCTCCTGGCCTACGTGAAGCTGTAATGTCTCAAATTTAAATTTTCTGTCTTTTCTCTCTAATTTTGCCATGGGTTTATTCTCCTTTTTCTAATTCCTGTTTTGTATTCTTATTCCGCAGCCAGAGCTGCTTGGAAGTTAAAATCTTACTTAATTAATGCCTTGTGGTTGTCTTGATATTCGTGCCTACTCTGTAAAGAGTGGTGTAGAGTAGTATCTGTCTCCGCTGTCCGGAAGAAGTGCTACGATTGTCTTGCCCTTGTTCTCCGGTTTCTTTGCATATGCAATTGCTCCGGAAAGTGCTGCTCCTGAAGAAATACCTACCAGGATTCCTTCTGTCTTTGCAAGAAGCTTCGCGGCTGCGAATCCTTCGTCATTGTCTGCTTTGTATATCTCATCATAGATCTTTGTATTAAGGACATCCGGTACGAATCCTGCTCCGATTCCCTGAATCTTGTGCGGTCCGCCCTTTCCTTCTGAAAGTACCGGGGATGCTGCAGGCTCAAGTGCTACAACCTTCACATCCGGTTTCTGGGACTTCAGATATTCACCAACACCTGTCAGTGTTCCACCTGTACCGACACCGGCGATAAAGATATCAACATTTCCATCTGTGTCTTTCCAGATCTCCGGTCCTGTTGTCTCTCTGTGTGCTTTTGAGTTCGCCGGATTAACGAACTGTCCCGGGATAAAGCTGTTCGGGATTTCCTTTGCAAGCTCTTCAGCTTTTGCAATTGCTCCCTTCATTCCCTTTGTACCTTCTGTAAGTACGATCTCTGCTCCATATGCTTTGAGGATATTTCTTCGCTCAACACTCATGGTCTCTGGCATGGTAAGAATTGCTCTGTACCCCTTCGCTGCTGCGATTGATGCAAGTCCGATTCCTGTGTTTCCGGAAGTAGGTTCGATGATAACAGAACCTTCTTTCAGGATTCCTTTCTCTTCTGCATCTTCGATCATTGCCTTCGCAACACGATCTTTCACACTTCCTGCCGGATTAAGATACTCAAGCTTTACAAGAATCGTTGCTTCAAGTCCAAGCTCTTTTTCCAGATTCACAGGTTCAACAAGTGGTGTGTTTCCAATCAGTCCAAGTGTGCCTTTATAAATTGCCGCCATAGTCTATATCCTCACTTTCTTTATTAACCTACTTAGTTGGTGTGTTTTTGATGGTTTGTATTATATACTTATAAAACCCATCTGTCAACTATGTTTTAATATTTTTCTATATTTTTTATTATACAATATCGATCGGAGATGTAAATGATTAAAAAATGTAAAAAAATCAGGTATCCGAGATGTTTTACTTTCCCCGATACCTGACTCTTTTATTTTATTCTTGTAACTGTTCAGAGCAACCTCCAAAATGCTGCGCATTTCGTCGGTGTGGCGTATCCGCCAAATAAAATTTCAAAAACAGTCTTAAAAATGCAAGCATTTTACACCTGTTTTATGAAATTTTGCTTGGCTCTGAACAGTTACATATTCTTAATGAATCAACCAGTTATAATCTTTTCTGCAATCAACAATATACTCCACATATACCGTATCATCCTGTATCTGATAAAGAATCAGATACCATTTTTCAATAAACATCTTATGATATTTATTCGATGGAATGTACGCTTCTTCAAAAAACGGAAAACGCTGTGGCATATGATTCAAGGCGCGGATTGCTGTTATTATTTCCTTCTTCTTTGTGCTGGCGGCATCTTTATTAACCTGAGCCATAAACCGAATATGCGCTCCCAGCATTCTCTTTGCCCTGTCAGAAACAATTACTTTGTACTTTTTATCTGTCATTCACTATACCTCTGCAATCACATCCTCAAGATATGCATCCAGTTCATCTACTGTGCATCCACTTCTCCCTGCCATCCGATCCTCTTCGACTGCAAGCAGTTCCTCCCTTAATTTCAACATTTTTTCTCTGCGATTGAAGGTTTCTATATCCATGACAACCAGATCGCCTTCGCCATTTTTTGTAAGAAATACGGGTTCTGCAGTTTTACGACACATATCTGCAATCTCATTATAATTTTGACGGATTGCTGCTGATGGACGAATATTCATACTAGCACCTCCTCAAGTTAACTATAGTAGTATTCTAACCATATTGTATCTTTTTAATACTATTTCGTCAATCCGATTTTTCTTCTATGTCGTCTCTCGCTCAATCGACTTCGTTCCAAACACCATATGCTGCACACTTGGTTTCTCATCATACACTCTGTTTCGTAAAAAATTCGTTCGACACTGTCGAACTTTTTCCAAATTTTTCAAAAAATGAGAACCATCTTCTCCATTACGCTTTATATGTGTCACTTTTTATGTTGATTTTTCTCAACATATTTGTTATCATATGTTCAGGCTTTATGCCTGGGGTGCTACTTCACATTGACGTGAATGGCGGTTCGCTTTGCGCGGAGAGTTTATAGCTCCGATTACATAGATCATCTCTCATTTGAGAAATCTTGGAAAGGAGAATCGACCTATGCTGACCATTACTGACCTTATTGCAGTGATTTCACTGTGTGCGACTTTTTATAGTCTTGGTTACGTGCGTGGAAAGCATGATTCCAAGACGCAAAAATAACCGCCCAGCCTGAGAAACTCTGCGGTTATTTTTAAATTTTTAACCCTATAAAATATCAGGCGAACCGTCATCGGTAGCACCTTTCTATTTATTATATTAGCATTTCTTTTTTCTTATGTCAAACAAATCTTTTACTGCTCGTTACCGCTCACACGATGTGCGACCGGAAACCTCGCACCGCACTGTCACCCTGTTCTTTCCATCCAGTGTACATGTGAACAAACTTAACGCCCACTCTCCTCTTGTCATATCTTCCACGCTTTGTGGAGTCAGTGCCTCTACCGCCGCCACTTTGTATTCGAACCGATTCCCGGCCGCATCTGTAAAGATCACCTCGTCACCTGTCTCAAGTTCCTTCAGCTTCCCGAAATGTGTTCTGTAATTATGTGCTGCGATCACGAGATTATCCAGATAAGCACTGCCCGAATAGCAGCAAGGTGCTTTCTTCAGAAGCGGATAGCTCCATTCGCTCAATACCGGAAGCTTCAAGTCGATCGCCGATATCTCAAGCACTCCGATGCATGCCGCGCCATCCAGATCTTCTAATGCGATCTCCGGCATCTCCATCTCCGGATTCAGCTGATAATCCGGTATCTGTCCGTCAGATTCATCCGCCTGCTCTCCCTTATCAGAAATGTTCTGGTTCTTGTCTCTATATTCTTCCAACAGCTTCTCTCTGCTTTGCTCTGCCCGATAACCATCCCAGAGATTGTATGCAGAAAGAGCAAGGGCTGCTGCGAAAAGCAGCAACCCTGTGATTGTAAATATCTTTCCTATCTGATTCTTTTTCTTCTTGCTCATCGATTCTTCTCTTCTTTTCTATCCCGTAAAACTCTTCCCACCAGCAGACAGATCGCACCTGCAAACAAAAGCACAAGTACCGGCCACCAGAGCTGTCCTGTCTGTGGAAGCTTGTCTGATGTTTTGTCTGTTGTTTTATTTACTGTTTTATCTGTTGTTTTATCCGTCGGCTTCTTCGATGGTGGATTCACTTCTCCGTCAGGATTTCCCGGCTTCTTTGCTGTATTCGTCAAGACAACTGTATTTCCTTCACGCGCAACAGCAACTGTATACCCCTTCGGCACCTCTGCCTCTGATACACTCCAGCGCATCAACGTGGAAAGATTCTTCCATGTATAGGACCACTGGTTTTCTTTCGTAAGTGTCTGACGGTCAACGACTGTTGTATTCCCCTCCACATCCGTCTGCAGCAGCTCTACCACGATAGAATCCGGGCGTTCTTTCTCCTGATCCTGCTTCCACACTTTCAATACATGAATCTTCGTCTCTTCTTCCTCTTCTGGTTCTTCCGGCTCCTCCGGCTTTCCCGGTTTTTCGTTCTTCTCGAACTTCAGAACCGCTGTCACCTGATACGGTTTCGTTTCCTCGGAAGTTCCCTGTGAATCCTCCGGCAATGCGATCAATGCTGTCTGAGGCTCATAGATCTGTGTCTTACCGTCTTCCTGCAGCTCTGTTGTCTGTCCCAGCACAAGATAAAGACCTCGGTTAAGATCTGTAAAACATACTTTCCTGTCCGAACCTGATGCCAGCACTGCATCTGCTGTGATTCCATCACGTCTGATATAGTCCGCCAGTGCATCCGCTGCACCCTGCCAGCCCTCCTGGCTCTTCTGCTCCAGTGAGACCGGATACTTCCGGAATCGTTCCATCAATGTAAAACTGCCCGACTCCTCATACTCTGCCACACGGTACAGAGACAACTCCATCCCCTCAACCGGGCAGACGAGCGAAATACTTCCCTTCTGTGTATTCTCTTCTTCCGCTGCCTGAACCGGATTGCCCTTTAAAATTCCGAGTATCCCGGTCAGCGCAATGAGAAACGTCAGCACATATATCATATAATTCCTATCTCTGTGGCGGATTCTTTTCTTTGGACTTCGCATGTTCTCCCTCCCACTGATCAATTTATCTGTTACTGTTCACACGATGTGCGACCAGCAACGCATCTCGCCATTTTAAATCGCCTTTGGCGATGGGGCGAGATGCATTCAAGTCAAAACACGCATCCTCCGTGTCAATCAGCGGAGTGATTGACACGGGAGTGAACAGTAACATTTATCTTCCTCTACTTTTTCTGCTTCTTTCTTGAACGCCGGATTGATAGATCCACTACAAGAAAACTAATGATTAAAAGCGGAATCGCAACACATACCGCAACTGTCAAACTACTTACCTCAGCCGCATCCGATGTCACTCTGGAGTCATCTCCCGAACGATTTTCAATCCGATGTCCACGCGCTAGAAGCCTCTGCGTATTGATTCCATATGGTGTACATGTAAGAAGCGTACACAGATCCTTTCCATCTTCAATCTCAAGCAGGCCATAATCTTCCGGCTCGACAATACTGATCTGGTCAATCTCATACGTCAATACCTTATCATAAATGTGCAGAAGAAAGATATCTCCCTTTTCCAACTTATCAAGGTCTGTGAACAACTTCGCACTCGGCAGTCCTCTGTGTCCGGATAATACACAGTGCGTGCCCCTTCCTCCAACCGGAAGAGACGAACCTTCAATATGTCCGATACCAACCTGCAGAACAGAATCCTCTACACCGTGATAAATCGGAAGCTTGCAGCGAATCTCCGGAATTGTGATATATCCCATCATTCCGGTTCCATTTGCATCCAAAAGACTATCATATAAAGTATTTTCCTCTTCTGATGGTGTAAAACGTCCTCCATTCGTAATCAACGTCTGGTTGTACTCCTCTGCCGCCGCCAGCGCCTGCTCCTTCTCCTGATCATCCATCTTCTCTATCTGCTTCGAATAATCCGCAACCGCCTGCGTCTGATGCTTCGAATTCCAGAAATTACTAATTGTCGGATACAGCAGTAAGGACAAGCCTGTAAGAAAGATAATTCCCGCAATTATTGTTGAAATATGCTTTCTCATGTTACAATCCTCTCCTTGCTGCTGTATGGGGAATGATGAAACACATTCCCCGTACAGCAAAATTACTTCATTCTTATCTCACTTACATACCTAAAATCGAGCAACAATTATTTCATTCTCTTCTTGGTAATCAGTACAACTCCAGATCCAATTACAAGGATTGCACCGAAAATGTAGAACAGAGTTGTTCCCATTCCACCTGTGGATGGGAGGAGGGAGCCGGATTTGTTTTCGACTTCGACTTGGTCAACTGTTTTATCTCCAATGGTAATTTTTCCGTCCGCCGCAATGACTATCTTTACAGGATTTGACAGCTTGTTGTATCCATCTGGCTGTTTTGTCTCTGTGAGATAGTATGTGTCAGCATCAAGTCCTATGATTGTAAAACTACCATTTTCAGGGGTTGTCACTTTTGTTATCTTTGTAATTCCCGCTGCTTCTGTTTCCTTTGCCACACGGTAAATATCCTCAGTTTCTGTAATTTTTACTAATTCAATTGGATTTTCCCCATTTGAATTTTTACTCAACGTAAAAATTGCACCTGCAAGTCCTTCATTTGTTCCGTTCTTCTTTGTATATTTGAATACTGGAATTTTATATGTTTTTGTTATTGTTTTTGAAGAAATTGTATTTTTATCTCCATACTCTAACTTTGCCTCATTGGTATTTCCTGTTTCTCCAATTACTGCATTCTCATTTAATGTTGCGGAATAGGTAACGATAATTGTATCGTTCGCATTTAATTTATCACAGAATTCCTGTGCGAAAACGATTTCAAATGTGCAACCATCTGTAATATTTGCATTTAATGTATAATTTGATGTATCTACAACTGATCCGTTTTTCTTTACATTTATATCATTATTAAATGTTAACCCTTTATCCATCTTATCATGCAACACATAGTTCTGTGCTCCTGCTTGTGCAGTAATTGTTGTCTGGAAGTTTACTGTCTGACCAATATCTGCTGTGTTATCCTTGTCCCAATGATCATCAGAATCTTCCTGTACCTTTTTCTCCACTGAAGGCACACCATTCTTTTCTTGAATTTCCACCTCTTTAGCTGTGGTATTAAGAGAGCAAAGAGCTCCAACACTAGAATCAACAAGATAATATCCAAGTGAAAGGCCCTCAAATGTTACCGTTGAAGTAGTGCTTCCCTCTGTAGCATCTGGAGCATTTGCAGATTTTTCTGCTACTATTGAATTTGTTGGGTCTTTTGCATAAGCCAATGCCGCTTTTGCGAACGCTACAGGATCTGCATTTTCCACCCATGTAACATATCCGCTACCATCTGTTTTTAAATATGTCTCTCCTGTTTCTGACTCAACAAACCCCTTCCACTTAGTTGTTGCTTTATAAGCATAGTTTCCTGGATTTTCTGCTGTTTTATCACTAAAACTCTCCAGTTCCAAAATCTGATAAATTGTATATTTCTGCTTTGGTACAGCATTCGTAATTGTTATCTTTCCATCCTTCGTTGCTGACGTTTCACTCGTCCCCTCAGCTCCTACCACACTACACATTCCCAATACCATCATAACCGAGAGCATTATGGCGGCAATCTTCTTGATTATTTTCATTTTCTTCCTCCTTATTTTTGTTACTGCCCCCGGAATTTTCCGGGGGTGCAACACACTCTCTTTTGTTAGTTTCTTGTTTTTGTTTCTTTATATTTCATCAGCATAAGCACTCCTGCGAAGAGTATTAATATCACCCCTGCCAATCTGTAAATAAGAACCCCACAACTGCCTGTGGAAGGCAGTTTATTCACACGGCTTTGATTTGTAACGGTTACCGTGTCACCGTTGGTTGCACTGTTCGACTCTGTTGCGCCAGTCTTTGTTGTCGTATATGACGTAAAGTATTCCATTCCGTTCACAATAGCAACTGTAGAAGAATCTTTTATTGGCTGATTCTTATCATCAAGTTCAAATACGTAATAGGTCGTTTTCGTATCCAGATCAACAAATTTATTCTTGTTTGTCCCCGTTTCTCCGGCACTATACGTGATTGGTATTTTCTGAATCGGAGTACCTGTTGCATTTTCATCTCCATAAAGACCAACCCAATACGTTCCACTCACTGGATTTGAATCATGACCACCCGGATTCTTAAACTTTTTCTCTACGGTAATCTCACCTTTATGATTACTAATGGTCAATTCATATATTGGCTGATACTGTATGTTAATCTTAGGATCTGCTATACAGCTTTTCACATAATCCGAGTAATCCGCTGCTCCATCCTCTTTCTTTGGAACCATAATATAATGTGGGGTATCATCTTTAACATATCCATTTGGTGCTGTTACTTCCATCACCTGATAAAGCGTATTATAGTCCATTGCTGGATCATCGGATGTTCCAGCACCAAATTGAATTTCTCCGTTTGAATCAGTTGTTTTATTCTCCCAATTCTTATCATTGTCTACCTTTATCGTTCCGTCATCGTTTTTCGTACATTTCTTCAGTTGGAATACAGCACCTTGTAATCCAAGAGACAGGTTGTTCTGATCTTTCTTGATAATTTTCAACCAGATATTCTTTCCACTTCCGACCGTTCCTCCTGCAGTGTATGAATAATTTTTCTGATCTACACTTGTCCCACTGGACGGAGTATAAGTTTCCCAATATGCCTTATTTGAAAAATTCACGCTTTGTCTAGGCGGTGCATTAACCCTTGCTGTGTAGGTAATTGTAATCGGTACATTACAAGGAATCTCAATTGTCAACGTATTGTCTTCTCCAAGTGAAGCTTTGAAAGCAACTGGTTTACTGTCTTTTGAATTAACCACCTTAATCGTTGTTGTATCCAAGATCAAAGTAGAACTCATTTTATCAATCAGTTTCAGAGTTGTTCCTTCTACCGTTGGAAGCGTCTGTCCCAACTGATTTGCCTTGATTATAAAGTTTACTTTTTCGCTTACCGGATTGGTTGCAGCCATTGACTTATCAATTTTCTGTGCTGTTATATCAGCTGGAGAGGTTGCTGTATTAATATCCTGGCCATCTGTTGTCTGAAGTGTAACCTGATTTGTAAATCTCTTTGTTTCTCCTCCCAACAGCACTTTTGGATCTGTCACCTTGCATACGACCTGAACATCCACGGAATAATCATCCCTGATTTTTCCATTTACAAAATCTCCCAGCTCGATTAATGCCTTGTTATCTTTGACATAATAAGTTGTTGTTTCACTTCTGTTGTTATCTGTACCTGCTGTAACCGTTTTCTTTTTCCATCCATCACTCTCAAGATTCGTAACTTCCTTTGATTCAATTGTTCCCTGCTTTGTTCCGGTCCATTTAATACGGATATATGCAAGTTCCATCCCATCTGGAATCGTCTCTAACACACGATAGGTTCCTGACAATTCACCGGCATAGTTCAACTTGAATACCCAGGAAGCATACTGCCCTGCCCCAGGCAATGCATCTTTTGCTATTTTTCCCGAGTCTCCTTCATCCCGGCCATCATTTTTACTTATTACAGTAGTTCCATCATAGGTAAAGCTCTGTCCAAACTCTTTTAAGATATCTCCGGCTCCACAAAGCAGTTCGTTTGCTTCTCCCTGTTTGATCCAAGTTTTACCATTATCACTCGTACTGATACTGTTTCTATATGTATTATAATCCCTATCTTTTACTGGCAACGCTGCCGGTTCCGTTCTTACAATGATATAAAGTTTCTCCTGCCCAAGCGCAATCTGCTCTTTTGCCTTTACTTGTAATTTGCTTTCATTCTGACCAGATTTCTCAAATTTCTCTGTGACATCAGTAAGGTTTCCGTTATCCTGCAGATCCTTCAAGCTACTATAACCTGTAAGTGTCTTTCCCTCTGGTAACGTACCTTTATAAATTCCTGCCAGCGAATCCGTTTTTAAAATCGAATTTGTCAGATCAGATCCGCTTACAATAGAATCTTTGAAATATGTGCCTTCTTTAATCGCTGTTCCAGAAACTTCAATCGCCCAGTAAATTTTTCCTTTTGTCCATTCTGTCGCACTAGCTTCTGGTTTCTCATAATACCAGGATTCTTTGTTTACATTCATCCTGTACTCACCAGAGATTGTTACCTCTTTTTGAGAATTAATGCCTGTAATATCAAACTTCTGACCTCCTCTGATAACCTCCCCTGATAACTCGAATTTATTATTTACGATAGCTGTGCTAAATGTACCCGTATTTACCGGCTTTGCATAATATGTAAATCTATATGCATAATTCTGTCCGCTCCATCCTAAATCTGATGGTTTCAATTCAAAGGTCTTTAATCCGTCAATCTTCACCCACTTAGTTCCTTGTAACTCATATGCTTTCGTTGTTGTATCATAACTATATGCTTCTACTTTCGCATATCCTGTATACTGCATCTTATCAGAATCTAGTGTATCCTTCATTAATACATTCGTCGCATCCCAGTCTCCTAACGTCTGGTTGACATCAACTGTATAAGGATAACTTCCTGCCGGGACAGTAAAACTGGCGCCCGCTGAAGTATCTAACAGAATCTCTCCACTTGTCAGATCGTATTTATCGCCGGTCATTTCGATTGTCTGATCAGCTGTTGTTCCAGTTCCAACTACTTTCTCGTCCCATTTGTAACCACCGACATTATTATTACTGTTGTATGCATTAAACCCAGTTACAAATTGACTATATACATTAGATGCTGATGCAATCCAACGATTTTTCACAGATACATTATCTGATTTTACCGCCGCTAATGCCTCTGGCTTCACCTTAACACTATACGTTACATAATAGGAGTCGCCAAGATTCACTTGAATCGGTTTACCTTCCTTTCCGGAAATTTTAAAACTATTTGGATTTCCATCCGAAGAATCTGACCACTCTGTTTTATACGTACTCATGTCTGTTGACCAGCTGGTATTATATTCAGTTTTAGGAATCTCATTGTAGTCAGTCGCCCCATCCGTTTTCACAAGCACACGAACCGAAGTACGATCATAACTGATATATGGAAGTGCTTTTGAATCTGTTGCATTACTACTGTGTTTCAGATAATCTTGAAACACAAAATTTTCCAATGGATAATTACTATTTGTTTTATCCAATGAAAAATGAAGTTCATAATTAATGATGTAAGATCCATCCGTGTTCTTTTCAATATTTCCCACTCGGCTTTTCGGCATGGTGTAAGAAATCTTCGGTGTAAATGTTGCATCATCATATACCCTCTTATATGTCTTTGAGTATACATTTGCCTGATTTTTAATTTCCTTATTGTCCAAAGCAACATCATCTTTCAACTTCACATAGTATGTAAGTGTCCGTCTTTCATTTGGTGCCATATCACCAATCTTCCAGACCAAGCTTCCAGGTTCTGTAATACTTGTTTCTCCTTCTGTCGGAATAGGCTTTTCTGCAGTGGGTGCATTTCCTTTGTAAATTTTCCCAGAATTCTTAGCAGAACCAATCGTTTCATATGGTTTTTGTTCATTTGAAGTTGCCGCAAGCTCCGTCGCATTTGATGTAATTCCTACATAAGTAACACAATCAGAATTACTTATCAAACTATCTACTACTGAAACGTCCGGGCATCCGTCCTCCCCTGCTGTAACTGTAATAGTATAAGAAAGAAAATTTCCTTCTGTTGTTGAAATAGCCTTCTCACTTGTGCAGTTCTTCTGTACACTAACCTTTCCGTACTTCGCAATTGCATCTTGTCCAAAATCCAACTTATATGTTTTCCCAGCAGTTGTCAGTGTTTTTTGCCATCTTTGTCCAATTGACTCAGATTCACCTCTCCTGTAATATAGAAATCTCCTTCAATTGTTGTAACTCCTTCGTTATTTTTCTTCTCAAGATAGTTTTGATCAAATTGTACTTTGATTTTCCCCTCACTTATAGAAAGTGTTCCAACAATCTCCGATCCTTCCATAATGTTTCCACCTGGTGTCGCATTACGTAAAAGATCTGGAAGATCATATGTCAATGTACAGTTATGGTTTTGAATCAGTTTTTGTATCTGTATATCCTTATACTCAACTTCCAATTTGATGTTTGCATCACCTGGAATTTCTTCGCTTCCGTTTTCTTCAATTTTCTTCCAGTTTTCATCTTTTTCTTGATAATACAGTGAAACTGATTCCACCTTTGATGCATACTTACTCAGATCAAACCCTTCCGTCGCCGTCGTAGTACCTCCCGTTCCGTCTTCGCCCTCTGCTGCTGGTGCTGATGTACTCCCTGCCACGACACTTTCTTCATCATTGCCAGATGTCTCATCCGCTGTGGTTCCTGCTGTATCTCCATTTTCTCCGTTCTGAGCTACATTCCAATCATCCGATGTCTGAACCTGATCCTGACTTTGACTCTGATCCTGGCTCTGATTTTGATTCTGTTCCTGACTTTGTCCCGAATTCTGCTCCTGTCCTTCTGTCTGGTTCTGCTCCGTTGTCTGCTGTGAATCTTCCCCTGATTGATCTTCCGATGTATTATCGTCTGCATAACACGATTCGGTATGTGTGTGTTCTGTTTTTCCGCAAGTCAGCTGTCCGTCACTCGAATAGCATTCTTCTGTATGGCTATGCTCTTCCTGACCACAGACTGTCTTTCTCTCCAGCGTGATTGCCGGGAGAATCAGCGCATAGACCGTACAGAAAACAACTACACAGGACAGACACAGAATCATCTTTCTCCACCGTTTTAACCGGGTTTTGTCTTTTAATAATCTTCTGATATAATCCGTTCCTTTATTCTGCACAAATCCACCTTCTTTTTTCTGGTGTGTATCTGCTGCCTTCCTGTGTTAGTCTTCCCTTCGATACCTTATAAACTAAACTAATTATCTCACTGTATGCTTCCTATTTTATTCAACGGCCAGATCCGGAATATGATCTGTCCCTCTATCTGGTCTTTTGAAATATCACCGATTGCGGTGCTTCTTGAATCGACCGATGTATCTCTGTTATCTCCCATCAGAAACCAATGTGCTTCTGATACCTGATGTGGGAGATCAATGTCGCAATTTCCAAGTGCTTTTTCTGTCAGATACGGTTCGTCCAGTGTCTGTCCATCAACCGTCACATTTCCGTCCATATCAATATCAACCCACTGTCCCGGACCTGCGATCACACGCTTGATCAGGAGCTTATTTCCCTGCCAGAATGCAACAATTTCTCCTGTCTTCAGCTGATTGGTCTTCACTGATACTACAATCTGCCCAGCTTCCAATGTCGGTGACATGGAAGAACCGTAAATCTGCAGAACCGGCATCCACAGAGTGGCCACCAAAACAGAGATTGCTGCAACTACAAGCAGCACTGCGATCGTACCGCGGAGTGTTCTTTGATATACCGCCCGGTGTCTCAGCCTCTTCTGTTCGTTCTCAACTTCTTCTATTGTAGGGATATTAACTGAATGTTCTTTCTTCTTCACTACTATAATCTCGCATATTCTTCTTGGCCTGCTTTGTCAGGCGTGCCAATTCTTTTTCCTTTGCTTTTATCGATTTAAGATAGCTATCAGCAGCTTCCTGTGCCGCCTGGAATACGCCACTTAGCTGTACTGCCGCATCAGCGATCGATCCCGCCTTCTCTATCGTGATCTCTCTGGCCTGAAGCTTTGCCTCTGCCTCATCCAGCCTGGTCTGAAGCTCTATCTCCCGCTTCTTCATCTCATAGATCAGATCGATCAATTCGCTTCTTCTTAGATGCTTCAAATCGTTCTTCATATTACATCCTCGACTCCTTTGTCCTGATTTCCTGTTTCTCCTTAGTGAAACGGTTCGTTCAAATCTAAGACTTTAGCCTTCTTTCTTATGCCAAGCAGATTATAGTACACAGCTATTCTCTTGTCAATTATATTTTATCAATTTTTACCTGTTTTCCCGTATTTTTTTATCATTTTTTTTGCACTTTAGACACACTATTATGATTTATCTAAAAATACATTATGCATTTTGTATTATTTTTCTTTTATACGGCTTATCCTGCATTTCTTTTTAGCCATCGGCACTGCCATTTTGAGTTATATTTATAAGTTTTCTACTTTTCCAAAAGTGAAACGTTTCGTCTTTACAAAAAAAGAAAGACCACCGAGAACGGTTTCAAAACTCTTCCCCATCCTCAGCGGTCAATCTTCATAAAGTCAATATTAAAATTCAGCGATCACTGTCTCGCCCTGTACTGCATCCATTCCTGTGTGCAGCTTCATATCCGGATAATCGTCTCCGTTTGTAACTACGAGAATACATGTTTTCTCATATCCATGTCCTTTGATCTTCTCTGGATCAAATGAAAGCAGCTTGTCTCCTGCGTTTACCTTATCTCCTTCTTTTACGAAGTACTCGAATCCGTCACCTTCCATATTCACAGTGTCGATTCCTTCATGGATCAAAATCTCTACTCCGTTCGCAAGTGTAAGTCCGACTGCATGTCTGGAGCCTTCCATCAGCACAGATACTGTTGCGTCACATGGTGCCACGATTACATTCTCTTCCGGCTCGATTGCAAGTCCTTCACCTAATGCTTTAGATGAGAACACCTCGTCTTTTACTTCCTCGATTGGTACTACTTTTCCCGACAGATAAGCCTTTACAACGAATGGCTTATTCTCTTCTGCAGGAGCCTGTTTTTTCTTGAAAAATGAAAACATACCTACTTCTCGCCTCTCTTTTCTTTTAAGCATTGTATATTGGTTCTAATTTCCCCAACCAATGTATCTCTTAAAAGTATAACCCAGAAGTACTTTTCAGTCAATGAATACCTAGGTTTCTGTATCCTATGTATCCTATATTTCTGTATCCTACTGCGTCCTACAATCCCGCCAGATCCACCTCATAGATAAATCTCTCCGGTTCTTTCTCCTGCTGATAAAACATACTCAGATACCAAGGGTAATACTCGATTCCTTCCTTCTCCATCACATTCCCTTTACAGAATACAATCTTTCTTCCAAAATCCCAGTTCTCTACAACAGATACTTTATTCAATGCCGAATGTTTCTGATAATCGTTTCCTGATTTTATTTCCAGAAGATCTACTTTCATTCCATTTTGAATCACGAAATCCAATTCTCCATATTTTTTAGACTCAAAATAATTCAAAGAGAATCCATTTGCTTTTATTATCTGGGCAAATACATTTTCCAAAATGCTTCCCATATTTACTTCCATATTGCCCTGTAAGAGTTCGAATTGAATATTCTCCATACAGGAAGCACACAGAAGTCCTGTATCCCCCATGAATAGCTTGAACAGATTTCGTTTCTCGTTAAGTTGCAGAGGTGGCTGCGGCTCTGTCACATTATATGATGGAAGTGCAACGCCTGCGTCACTCAGCCAAAGAAATGCATTTCCATACCGGTTCATTCTTCCATTTTCATCAATCCGATTCAGGAAAAATCGCCTGTTCTTATCATCTAACTGCGAAGCAATACTGTCAAAGATTGCTTTGATTTTTATCTTTTCTGTGCTTTCCGAATATTTTGATATATCCTGTCTGTATAATTCCAGGATGCTTCTCTGAAGTTGTATTACTTTTCCAACATCATGTGTAGTTACATAAGTTTGTACAACATCCGGCATTCCCCCCACAACAATATAGGTTGCAAACAACTTCAACAAAGTTTCATGCATTACCTTTGGAACCGCTTCATGTTTTTCATAACAGGTCTGTAACGTTTTTAACGTAGATTCCTGTACTCCATTCGCTGTAAGATATTCTTTGAAATTCATCGGATACATATATACGATTTCTTCAAATCCTACCGCATAAGATGGAACTTCCTTGTATCGAACTCCCAGAAGAGATCCTGATTCTATATAATCAAATCTACCGTCTTCCACAAGGAATTTTATTGCACATCTTGCATTCGGACATTCCTGTATCTCATCCAAGAAAATCAGAGTCTTCCCCGTTTCTAATTCCTTCATCTTAAACGCTGTGAGATTCTCGATGATCGTATTCGCATCTAATTTGCCTTCAAAAATTTTTTCTGCCCCTTTGTCTAAGATGAAATTTATTTCAATAAAGTGTTCGTACTGCTCTTTCGCAAACTCTCGGATGATCGTTGTCTTTCCGATCTGTCTTGCTCCAATGATACAAAGTGCTTTCTTTTTCTTCTGATTTTTCCACGAAATTAATTTCTCTGAAATTTCTCTTTTTAACATTGTTCCAACCTCCTGATATTAGTATTGTAACATTTTTCCGAGGTTATTCAATGTGTTTCGTTACATTTTTCCGCGTTTTTTTATCAGCTTCTGTGACATTTTTCCGCACTTTTTTCACTATGTTTTGTAACATTATTCTCGCATCCTGTGGTTCCCACCATTTTCTGATCAGGTCAGATTTATCTATATAAAAGCAGTTGTTCTCCCGCAATGATGCGAAATTTTGTTTTCCAATGCTTATTACCGGATGCATAATATTTCCCCTCGCTTTCTACTCTTAAAGTTGCTGTTTTATTATTTCTCATCCATTCTCTTATACAATTCAATAAATTCTTCTGCCAGAATGCGAAAACTTTCCGCACTCATCAGCTGATCTTCTGCATGCATCAGAAGCATAGAACCGCCAGAACTGCTAAATTTATTAGTTTCATCAGATTCATTAATGATCTCACCGTTCATATCCATTGCCAGAAGATCTGCATGAGCGTCATGTCCAAGTTCAAATGCTTTCTCGCCTTCTTCAATCAGCTCCGTTGCTTCGTCATATTTTCCTTCTTTCGCACGTTGGATTGCATTGATAAAATGTGTTCTCGCTGTGCTCACATATGTAATGATCTGAAAACATGCTACTTCAATTTTTTCGTTCATTTTCTGTTTCTCTCAATTCTGATTATTCACTCAACAGCTGACTTGCTTCCTTCCAGCACTGCCGTCCTGCTGCCAGGATGGAACACGGCTGATCCAACGTGATCATTCCGCCTTCTGCCGTTGAAATAAATCCTCCTGCTTCCATCACGATCAGTGATGCTGCTGCATAATCCCACGGATACAGCATCAGTTCAAGATAGACTCCATTTGCGCCGGATGCCACACGGCAGATATCAAGTGCTGCAGAACCACCTGCACGAATTCCAAGGCTGTTCAGATACAGCTTCTTCGCATGGTCAAAGATTCTGTCTGTATCTTCTGTCTGATACCGTGCAGTTCCGAATGCAACCAGATTGTCTGCAAGTCCTTTATCCGAACAGTGAATCTCTTTTCCGTTCAGCTTCGCCCCTTCGCCTTTCACAGCAGAATACATTTCTCTTGTGTAAGGGTTGTAAACACAACCAAACAGCATTCTTCCAAACTTTGTCAGACCGACTGAGATACAACTGTGCTTGTAATCAAAGATAAAGTTCGTCGTTCCGTCAATCGGATCTATAATGAAGCAATATCCATCTCCAAGTTCCTGCTGCATCCCGTCTTCCTCTGCAAGAAATGTCGCTTCCGGTATGAGTTGACGCAGGTTTTGGATCAGATAAAACTGAATCTCCTTATCATGCTTTGTCACAAAGTTTGCGGTTCCTTCTTTATCAAAAACTGTCAGTTCCTCATCCTGTGCCTGAAGCATCAGTTCCCCTGCCAGTGTCACTATCTTCATGATTTCATCGTATAACATGTTGGTTGTAGTCCTTTCCTGTTTATTCATCCAATCTTACAGATTCCATTTTTCTATACTGCTGATTCTGCTAATACTTCTTTGTCTTTCTATCTTATCATGATTTTCTACATTAATCTATATAGAACAAAGAATGTGCTCGGCACATTCTTGCGCCTGCGGCGGTCGCTTGCGACGCCTACCTTGTACGCCGCAGTGCGCATCCTAAGCGGAGCGTTTTTTTATATGTTAGGAAAGAACTTTCCTAACATATAAAAAACATCTGCAACCGGCCAATTCAGGCTGTGCAGATGCTTTTTCGTATTTTCATCCTCTATTTCATCGCGTCTTTAATCGCTGTCAGAAGCTCATCATAAGTCTCATATGCCGGAAGTTCCGGATGATCTGCTTTGATCTGCTCTGTGCTGCGGAACAAGAATCCTGCCTTACTTACCTGGATCATGCCAAGGTCATTGTAGGAATCTCCGCTTGCGATCGTGTCGAATCCGATAGACTGCAGTGCTTTCACAGTACTCAGTTTAGACTGCTCTACGCGCATCTTGAATCCTGTGATCTCGCCGTCCTCAGCTACTTCCAGACTGTTGCAGAACAGTGTCGGCCATCCGAGTTTCTCCATCAGCGGTGTGGCAAACTGTGTAAATGTATCACTGATCAGGATTACCTGGCTGAATGTGCGGAGCTCATCTAAGAACTCTCTCGCTCCCGGAAGCGGATCGATCTTTGCGATTGTCTCCTGGATCTCTTTCAGTCCGAGACCATGCTCTTTCAGAATTCCAAGTCTCCAATTCATCAGTTTATCATAATCCGGTTCGTCTCTTGTTGTCTTCTTAAGTTCCGGAATTCCACTCGCCTCTGCGAATGCAATCCAGATCTCCGGTACAAGTACTCCCTCTACATCAAGACATGTTATATACATCGTAATATTCCTCCATCTGTTTCGTTCTCTAATCACTTTATTACTTTACTGTAATGTATTGATTTTAACATATATGCTACATATTTACTACTTATTTTTTTACGACAGTGAAAAAGGAGACCAGATATCTGATCCCCTTTCCCATCTTCTATTACTCCATAATAGGTTTCAGTGCTTCTGCAAGCTTCTCTTTCTCAGCTTCTGCCTCTGCAAGATCTTTACCAAGTGTTGTGTAGTAGATCTTAATCTTCGGCTCTGTTCCGGATGGACGAACGATTACTGTCTCGTTGTTCTCCAGTTTGTAAACAAGTACGTTAGCCTTCGGAAGTCCTGTTTCTTCTGTCTTCTCGTAATCGATCACGCTGGCTACTTTGTATCCTGCGATCTCTTCCAGAGGATTCTTACGAAGATTTTCCATGATTCCTGACATCTTATCCATTCCGCTCAGTCCCGGGAATTCAAAGCTATCGATCTTGTTGAGATAACGTCCGTACTGTGCGTAGATCTCTTCCAGTCTCTGTTTCAGTGAGCTTCCGATGCTTCTGTAGTAAGCGGCCATCTCACAGATCAGCATAGATCCAATGATCGCATCTTTATCACGTACATAAGGTCCTGCAAGGTATCCGTAGCTCTCTTCAAATCCGAAGATAAAACGATCAACTTCTCCTGCTGCCTCGAGGTTCGCAATCTGATCTCCAATCCATTTGAATCCTGTCAGTACGTTGCGAAGTTCTACTCCGTAATGCTCTGCAACTGCATCTGCAAGTGGTGTAGATACGAGAGATTTCACTGCTACCGGTTTCTCAGGCATTGTGCCTTTCTCGATACGTCCTGCTGCGATGTAGTCAAGAAGAAGAACTCCGACTTCATTTCCTGAAACAAGCTCATAGGATCCATCCGGGCACTTCATAGCGATTCCTACACGGTCTGCATCTGGGTCTGTTGCAAGCATGAGGTCTGCGCCTGTCTCTTTCGCAAGATTCAGTCCCAGCTCTAGTGCTGCAAAGATCTCTGGGTTCGGGTAGCTGCATGTTGTGAAATATCCATTCGGATACTCCTGCTCCGGTACGATTGTTACATCTGTGATTCCGATGTCTTTAAGTACACGTGTTACCGGTACTAATCCAGATCCATTCAGTGGGCTGTATACAAGCTTAAGTCCTGCGCTCTTACACAAACCCGGACGAACCTGACGGGACTCGATTGCCTCATACAGTGCATCCTTACAGTCATCTCCTACGAAACGGATCAGACCTTCTTCAACTCCCTGAGCGAAAGACATATACTTCGCACCTGTAAGTACATCTGTCTTCTGGATCTCTTCGTATACGATTGCTGCTGCATCATCTGTCATCTGGCATCCATCCGGTCCGTATGCCTTATATCCGTTATACTTCGCCGGGTTGTGGGATGCTGTTACCATAACACCTGCGTTACAGTTATAATAGCGTGTTGCAAAGGAAAGTGCCGGTACTGGCATCAGAGCATCGTAGATTCTTACTTTAATTCCGTTCGCTGCAAGAACTCCTGCTGCTGTCTTCGCAAACACATCACTCTTGAGACGGCTGTCGTAGCTGATTGCTACTGTCTGTGTACCGCCCTGTGTCTTTACCCAGTTAGCGAGTCCCTGTGTAGCCTGACGAACAACATAGATATTCATTCTGTTTGTTCCCGCTCCAAGTACACCACGAAGTCCGGCTGTTCCAAACTTCAGCGCAACTGCGAAACGCTCCTTGATCTCGTCATCATTTCCCTCGATTTTAGTTAACTCCGGCATCAGATCTGCGTCTTCTAAATCTGCTGCCATCCAGCGCTTATACTCTTCCTGATACATCTTAATCACTCCTATTATTTTCTTAAAATGGTAACTGTTCAGAGCCAAGCAAAATTTCAAAAAAGGTATAAAATGCTTGCATTTTTTAGACTGTTTTTGAAATTTTATTTGGCGGATACGCCACACCTCCGAAATGCGTAGCATTTTGGAGGTTGGCTCTGAACAGTTACTTAAAATGTAAAATTATTGCAATTCAGCCATACAACGTAAGACCGTCAGTTTATGACCACTTCGTTGTATGGCTGAACTGTTTCTAAACTTTACAAGTCTAGTCATATTATACCATGCAGGTAGATTTACAGCAAGATTACTTGTCTATTTTAACAAGCATTTTCCATTACATAGAAATAATTCCCAATACATTTGCAATAGAACTTAATAATATAATAATCAGGCAGATCGGTGCCAGATATTTCATAAAGAACATGTATAATTTCTTTCTCTTAAATGCAGATGACTGCTCAATCTCCCTTGCAATCTTGTCAAATCCAACGGTACGAACGATCAAGAAGCATGTTGCAAGTGCTGCAAGTGGCATCATCACTGAATTTGTCAGGAAGTCAAAGAAGTCCAGACATGCCATTCCGAAAATCTGAATAAAGCTCAGTACTCCATATCCCATAGAAGATAAGGTTCCGATTATAAGCATAACAGCAACCATAAGGATACAGCATTTCGGTCTGCTCCAGTGAAGTTCATCCTGGAATGTAGATACGCTTGTCTCCAGAAGTGAGATTGCACTTGTCACTGCTGCAAGAAGTACCAATATGAAGAACAGGATACCAGCCAGCCTTCCAACGCCCATACTTGCGAATACCTTCGGAAGTGTGATGAACATCAGAGATGGTCCTGCCTGCAGATTGTCCGGGTTTCCACCAGAGAATGCAAATACAGCCGGAATGATCATAAGTCCTGCGAGCATTGCGATTGCTGTATCGAAAATCTCAACCTGTGTTGTACTCTTCTCAAGATCAACGTCTTTACCAATATAAGAACCATATGTATACAAAATTCCCATCGCGATTGACAGGGAGTAAAACATCTGTCCCATTGCCGCAACAACCGTCATTGCTGAGAAGTGCTTTGGATTCGGAATCAGGAAATACTTCACACCTTCAATTGCTCCCGGTCTTGTTACAGAATAAATTGCTACAATAACCGCAAGAATAACAAGGATTGGCATCATAATCTTAGATACTCGCTCTATACCATTCTCAACTCCTGCCAGGATAACGCAGAATACAAGAATAGAAAACACGATGAACCATGCTTCTACCTGAAAAGAATCTGAAATAAATTCTGTAAAATATCCGTCCTGTGCAACAGTCTGCACATTTCCTTTCAAATACTCTGCAAGGTACTTGATAACCCAACCACCGATCGAACTATAATACGGCACGATCAGCATAGGAATTATTGCATTGAGCCATCCGCCGATCTTAAATGATTTTGTCTTACCAAATGTCTGAAAAGCTCCAACCGGACTTTTTCTTGTCATTCTTCCAAGTGCTGTCTCTGACATGATCAGAACATATCCAAAAGATACGGTCAGAACCAGATAAACGAGAAGGAAGATTCCCCCTCCATATTTCGCAGCCAGATACGGGAATCTCCAGATATTTCCCAGGCCGACTGCTGAGCCTGCAACAGCAAGCACATATCCGATTTTACCCGAGAAGCTTGCTCTCTTTGCTGATTGTCCATTGTTACTCATAAATTGCCTCCCATCACATAACAGTCTGTACTGCTATTTTCCCATCTTTTTTATAGCCTATACTGTTCTATTCTACCATTCACAATCATGAATAGCAACAAAAAAGAGCGTTGACAGCGCTTTTTAAAACACATTTAAAATGCTATCTCGGCTCATTTTTATACGTTTTTATAATTTCCCTTCTATTTCTGCTCTTTCAAGCAATCTCTCAATCCCTATATTCCATGTTCCGATCTTCACTCCGGCATTGATCACACGCTTACATTTCCCTATTATCTCAAATGCTTTCTGAAGCGTTTCTTCCCGAATCTCCTCAAACGGTTCTTCCGTGATCACTTCTGCTGCCAGTAATCTTGCCAGCCGGTAATCCATATCATTTTCATATAAAATACCTGCCGCAAACGGGATGTGCTCCTTCTGAAGTCTTCGATAAACCGGGATTCCAGTTCCGCCGGAAGAGATCACGAACACTTCCGGCTCACCCTCCGGCGCAGGAAGTTCAATACTTCCAAAAAGCGGGTCAAAATATCCATTATTGATTCCATACAATTCGCGAATGATTTCTTCTGTAAATACTTCTTCCGGGCTTCCGTAATGTGAAATCGTCTCGCCTTTGACACAGATGATCTTATCTGAAATCTTCTGTGCCAGATCGATTTCATGAAGAGACATAATCACCGTAATCTTCTTCTGCCTTGCCATCCGCTCAAGGATAGACAACAGCTCCAACTTATATTTTACATCCAGGAATGAAGTCGGCTCATCTAAAACGATCACATCCGTGTCCTGACAGATTGCTCTCGCTAGCAGAACGCGCTGCTTCTGTCCGTCACTAATCGCATTAAAATCACGGTTGCCGAGCTCCTGCGCATGCACCGCCTGCATCGCCTCTTCCACCAGACATTCATCTTCCTGCGTCAGAATCCCAAGTCTTCCTGTGTAAGGATAGCGTCCGGTCGCCACAATATCATGACAAGTCATCAACTCTGTCTTGATCCGATCCGTCAACACGACCGCCATCTTAGACGCAAGCTCTTTGTACGGCAGTTTCAAAAGAGAAGTATCGTCAAAAAATACATTCCCTCCAACGACTTTCAACTGTCTTGTAATACTTTTCAAAATCGTTGACTTTCCTGAACCATTCGGCCCGATTAAAGTCACGATCTCCCCCTTGTTGATCCCGATATTAATATCACGGATCAGGGAGTTTCCATTATAACCTACCGACAGGTCTTTCATTTGAAAATAATAATCTACCATCTTATTTTCTTCCTCCCTTCGGTATCATCATATAGATAACGATCGGTGCACCCAGAATAGAAGTCACCGTACTGATATTCAATTCCACCGGTGCCAGTGCCATTCGTGCGATCAAATCACAGATCATACAGAACACAGCTCCCATAAAGAACGTTCCCGGTATGACCACGATCGGTTTTGACGTTCCAAATGCTTTCCTTGCAAGAAACGGAACTGCGATTCCCACGAAAGAAATCGGTCCCGCAAATGCTGTCACACACGCTGACAGAATACTGGAAAGCAAAATCAAAATCACGCGAAATGTCTTGATGTTGACTCCCATACTCTGCGCATATGCTTCTCCCAATTGATATGCACTGATTGGTTTGGACAGGAAAAATGTAAACAGCACCGCAAGTCCGACAACCACTGCTGCCACACGAATATTGCTCCAGCTCATTCCGGAAAAACTTCCCTGTGACCATCCGTGCAGATTCACAATATCAGAATCATCCGCAAATGTCACAACAAAATCCGTGATAGCCGAACAGATATATCCGATCATGATCCCCCCGACAAGAAGAGACGCCATATGCTGCACTTTTTTCGACATCAGAAGGATAAATCCCGTCGAGATCAGCGACCCGATAAATGCTGCAAGAATCAGTGTATACGAAGAAAATCTTCCGATATATTTCAAATACACGATCATTGTAAGTGCCACGACCATTTTCGCTCCGGAAGAAATTCCGAGAACGAAAGGTCCGGCAATAGGATTGGAAAAAAATGTCTGCAGCAAAAAACCTGAAAGAGACAATGCACCACCAAGGAGCGCTGCCATCAGAATTCTCGGAAGACGGATCTTCCATATAATATTGTACTCTGTCGCCGCTCCTTCTTTCAGAAAGAGAATGCGCAGAATCTTAGGTACCGGAATATGAACATTTCCGGTATTGATATTTAGCACTGTCACAACACAAAATACTGCTGCAAGAATCAGAAATACCGCTGTGTATCTTGTACGCCGTCTGAAATTTTCCTGATGAAAACTTGTCTGCTCCATTCTTCTACTCCATCTTTTCAAGAAATGTCATCTGAGATGCATCACCGTCTGTCAGCATCAGATGCATATCTTTGATCAGCTCTCCGACTGTATCTGTTGCCTGATATAAGTTCTTTCCGGTATACCAGACATTTCCGTCTTTCACCGCCTTGAATTCAGAGAACAATTCATTCTTTGCTTCCAACTCACTGATACTATTTACCTGTCCGTCGATCGTCCCGTTGTAGATCAGATAATCTGCATCGACAGCAGTCGCATAGAATTCCTCCATCGTCAGTTTAACAGATGGTGCGTTGCTGTCCGGATTCTTCAGATCTTTGAACGCATATCTTCCACCTGCGATTTCGATCATTGACGGAATATAATCGTCAGATTTTCTCACAACGATTGAACCATCTGTACTCACATAGAAATAAGCAACCGTCTTTTCCGTGTTCTCGAATCCTTTCAGTTCCTCGATCACATGAGCCTGCTGGTCAAAAAATGTATCCGCTTCTTCCTCTTTATTCAGAAGCGCCCCATAAAGCTTGATCCATTCGGTTCTTCCAAGCGGATGTGACTCATAACTGGAGTAGTCTACAAATACTGGAATCCCAAGATCTTCGATCATTTCCTGTACCTTCGGTGTATGAAGGATCATCGTTGATTCGATTGCCAGATCACAGTCTCCGTCAACGAGAGTCTCATAATCCGGTTCGCTGTATTTTCCCGCAAATGTCATCGCTCCGGATTCCATTGCTTCCTTTGCACTCTCTACATACCAGCCGGAAGCCTCAAGCCCGGAGAATTTCACCTTGTCAATTCCGCCGATTGCATCAAACAGAGACATGGATGCTGTCGCCGCCATATAAATATTCTCTGTCGGCTGCTGGATCACAACAATATCATCCGCCAGATTTTCCGGTTCTTCTTCACCTTCCGGAACGATCAGATATTGCTTATCTTCATGGACATCGATCAACTTATATCCATCCTTATAATAGTATACATCGAATTCTGTCGCGTAAGTCAGATCCATTGTAGATTCATAGGTAAGCCCTTCGATTTCCGGTGCTTTTTTTGTCTTGTCGGCTGCATCTTTGGTCTTATCCTTTGTTACATCTGTACCTGCTGAATTATTACCGCTGTTTCCACCGGAGGCTGCGGTAGAACCGCAGCCTCCGAGCAGAAGTGTAGCTGAAAGCATTAACGCTGTGATTCTGCATCTTCTTATCTTCATTCTATTTTTCTCTCCTATTTCTCTGCCGCTGCTACTGCCGCATCAAACTTCTCGTTCGTCAGCTCTTCACATCCGTAGAGAACACCGTAAACCTTGATCCACTCCTGCTTTCCAAGTTCTGTCTTTTCCTCGGAAGAACGATCAACGAGTACCGGAATACCAAGCATTGCAAGCTTTTCTGTCAGCTCTTCGAACTGTTCCGTCTTCTCTTCTACTGTCAGAGTCTCTTTTGTATCTTTACTGTCTTTATCTGCTATTTTGTCAGTATCTTTCGCTGCATTTTCCTCAGAATCTTCTCTTGGAAGAATATCTCCTGTAAACAATGCAAGATTCACTTCACTCTTCACAAAATTCTTCAGTTTCAACTTGTCCGCTGTTCCTGCATATGCAACTTCAGCATTCTTCTCTCCGTCTTTTGCTTTCATCTTATCAGCAATCTCGGATACTGTACAGTCTTTGTTCTTCATTCCAACTGCCGCAATATTATCAAGAAGATTGAGATCTTTCATCATATTCAGAATCTCATCAGACTCTGCATAAGTATGATCTGTCGGTTTTTTCACAATGATCATATCCTGCTCAAGACCAACCGGAACTTCCACATCCTCCGGAACGATCAGATATTTCACAACATTTCCCTTGTAAAGCTCTGCTGCCAGTTCCTGTTCGCTTGTGCCGTTATTATCCGAAGCTGCGGCTTCCTCGACAGAAGCATCTACTTTGCTTTCTGCATCTGAGTTCTTAGAATCTTCTGATCTATTGATCGTAACAGAAGCTACTTTCTTCTTGGAAGACTTCTCATTTTCAGACTTTGTTTCCTCTGCTTTTTCCGGGTCTCTTGCTGTGTCCTTCGTCATATCGATTTCAAGAAGTACAATCCCCTGATCATAATGATAAATCTTGAAATATTCTGCATAGTCAAGCTTTGTCTCTGACTGATATTCCAAACCTATGATTTCAGGTGCTTTTTCATCCAGCTTCTGGTTACTGCTTGTTGAAATATCTGTTCCGTTTGCAGATGTTCCTCCATTCGCCGCTGCAAGATAAATGAAAATCGTATATTCTATCTCATGTGCAACAGACATTTTATCTGTCATTCCAATAATCTTATTATTCTGATTCAATGCAACCGGGATAACAACTGTCGCTGATCCGCCGCCCTTTGTTGTGTAATACTTATTTCCGTTCGCTTTCACATACTGATAATGATCACTGCTGAACACGAGCGTTGCATAAGCCTGTCCATTCTGGATCGTCACTTTATTACAAGTAATCTGAACCTTACCTGTTCCACCGGACCAGGTAAAACGATCCGGAGTATATACACCGTCTTTCAGTGCTGTGGCACTGTCTACATGAGAAGTAGAGCCACTTGTATCGGATTCGTATTTTGATACATTATCTGCTTTTCCGTCATTTCCATCTGTTTTTCCTGAATTAGTTCCAGGTACAGAACCGCCTGGGAAAGCAGAATTGTTTGTTCCTGTATTACCTGTATTGTTGGAACCACCAATAGTTCCGGAATTTCCTGTGTTTCCGTTGTTTCCGGAATCTCCCTTATTCTCAGAATCTGTAGAATTAAGATCGGCAATCTTCTTCATTGTCTCTGACTGGAAAGTCAGCGTTCTGTCATACCAGATTCCTTTTTTAATGGAATATGCTGCTACTGCGATTTCCTTATCCAACGCTTCTACCGGAACAGTATAAGTATATTTTCCTTCTTCATTCACCTGATATGGAATCCAGGATGACTGATCTGCGCTTGCAGCCTCTTCCTTTGTTCCCATATACAGATAGCCGTAACCGGTTCCGCTTAATGTAAGCACGGCACTCATTTTTCCGTCTTTTGCTGTCAGAATACAATCCACTACTTTAAACATGGAAGAACTGGAAGTTACGTCCATACTGTAGATTCCGTTTGCTACTGTTGCTTCCGGTGTCGGTGTTGGCGTTGGTGCCGGATCCGGTGTTGAAGTTTCTCCCGGATTCGGAATGTACATCCATAAGTACTGTTTGTCATACCAGGTCTGATCTTTTGACTTTCTCAAAGATACCGGAATTGTCTGGCCTGCCTTTTCTTTCGGAACATTGAAATGAAATGTCCATGCACCTTCTTCATCCTTTGTTCCTTCTATAACAGATGCCTTCAACAAATCATCTTTTGAACCAAGATATAGCGCATCAAATCCTGTGTTGTTTGTCTTGATCGTAATATCAAGTTCGCCATCCTTTTCAACAACTGTTGATTCACTGACCTTGAACATCTTGAACTCTTCAGCGTCTTCTTTTACTACTTTCACAGATTCTCCTGTTACAGACGGCGCCTCCTGCAGTGGCGGAAGTTCCGGTTCCGGAGTATTCGTAGAATCGTTAGAATCCGTAGAAGGTTCTGACTTGCCTGTCTCATCTTTTATCTGTGTATCCTTGTTATCAGCTTTTTCGTCCGCAACCTGATCTGAGACAGTTGTGCCTGGATTTTTCCCGGTAGTTTCTGTATCTTTCTCTTCTGAGTTGTTTTCTGAATTATTCTTTGAGTTATTCTCTAAATCTGGTTTTGTTTCTATTTCGATCGAATTCCGATTGTCTGATTTATCCGAAGAATTATCAACTTTATCAGATTCCTCTGTCTGATCTTCTTTTGTTAAATCGTCATTTCTTTTATCTTCTTTAACATTTCCTGCGTCTTCTGTCTGACTCTCGTCTTGTTTCTTATCTGGATCAGCTTCTTCCACCTCGACAGTTTCCTGTAAATTTGTCTCATACTGCTGCTCATTTTCTGCCGCATATGTTCTTGTATAAGACAATGGTGAAATCATCATAGAACCTGTCAGCATAAGCGCAAGCCATCTGCTCTTATTTTTCATTTCTTTTTTTGTCTCCTCTTAAGTTGTGAATTATAAAATACGGAAAATGGATAGAATTATCTTGAATCAAATGAATGATTGCTGGTCACACGTAATGCGAACAGTAAGAATGGTTCTTTCGGTACAATCAATTACTCGTGATCTGGAATTCGTATATTCCCCGCACCAGCGACCGGCAGGTTTCCTGACTTACAGATCTTCTATACAGAACACCTTCCCGGTCTCCCAGTGGATGTGTGGACTCTCCACACTTGTCTGTATAGGAGCGGTCTTCTGAAATCTAATTTCTAAGAAGACCGCATCTCTGCTCACAGTGACGAGTTCGTACAGGTCTTGCACCTGTTTCCCTTTTACCTGTTTCGATCAGGATATGGAAATATATTCTCTGATCAAACAGCACCGAACGCTATTATTTCTGACTAACTATAACATTTCATTATATTGAAGTCAACTATTCCGCCTTCACGGCCCAGCGCATCTTCGTAGATCTTGCTCTTCCGTTCTGTGCACATTCCTGCGCTGACGGACGCACAACATCCCTTGCATATTCGGAATAGATTCCTTCTTTATATCCTGCTTTGAGTGCTTTCTTTACAAGCTTGTCCTCTCCGGAATGGAATGTGAGAATTGCCACTCTTCCGCCCGGTTTCAATGCTCCCGGAAGTTTCTCCATGAATTCATACAGCACTTCGAACTCATTATTGACATCAATACGAAGTGCCTGGAATGTTCTCTGGCAAGTCTTTTTGATAATGTCCTTCTTTTCTTTATTATTTGGAAGGAAATCTAAAGTCTTCTCGATGACATTTCTAAGCTTTGTTGTTGTATCAATGCGATTGCCCTTGCGGATCTCTGTTGTGATCGCTTTCGCCAGCTCTTCGCAGTATGGCTCATCTGAATTCTCGTAAAGCATTCCGGCAAGCTCTTCCTCGGAAATGTTATCAAGGCGCTCTGCTGCGCTGATTCCCTTCTCCTGGTTCAGTCGCAGATCCAGCGGTCCGTCAACTTTGAAAGAAAATCCTCTCTTCGGATTGTCGATCTGCATAGAGGAAACTCCAAGGTCCGCAAGGATAAAATCAAATCCTCCAACTTCTTTTGCAATCTCATCGATCGTGCAGAAATTCTGCAGACGGATACTTAAAATGTCTTCTCCGAATCCCTGATCTGCCAGACGTTTTCTTGTCTTTGCAGACTCTTCCGGGTCAACATCTGTTGCATAGATGTGCCCCTCACCTTTCAGACATTCCAGCATTGCTTTCGTATGTCCACCGTATCCGAGTGTCGCGTCAAATCCTGTCTCACCCGGCTGGATTTTCAGAAAATCAAGGATCTCATTTACCATGATGGAAATGTGCATTCCGGCAGGAGTATTTCCCTTCTGGATTACATGCGCGATTGTATCCTTGTATTTCTCCGGCTGTAACTCTTTATATTTCTCCTCGAATTTCTTCGGGTATTTTCCTTTATATCTCACACGACGCTTGTGCGGTGTCTGTGATTCCTGAATATTTTGATTGTTCTGCTCGCTCATTTCGCTCTCCTGTTCTCATTTTTACAACGTATGTACAGTATATCATGAAAGTTATTCACAATATACCATGATCTTTAAAATGTTTTCCACATAAGTCTGCATATTTTTCACCTATTCACATTTCTTTACCGGAACCTGCATGGATTCGCTATTTTATCCGGCTGCATATCTTACTGCCACGTTCATCACTCCGGCAAGCATCATCACAACCACCGGATTCAGTTTTGTCTTACGAAGCAGTAACAGACAGATTCCGAAGATCACCACCATAAACCATTTTGTCGCCGCAAACTGCACAATTCCATCTGTCCAAAATGCAGTGTGCAAAATTGCGATACCTGCGGAGGCGATCAGTGCGACAACTGCCGGTCTTAAGGATTCCAGCACGCTCTGGAACATTTTCATTTTCTTATATCTTAAATAAAACCATGCGATCAAAGTTACGATAATACAAGACGGCAGAATGCACCCACAGGTCGCCGCAACAGATCCCGGAACTCCCGCAATCTTGCTGCCGACAAATGTTGCCGCATTGATCGCAATTGGCCCAGGTGTCATCTGGGAAATCGTGATCAAATCTGTGAATTCTGTCATCGTAAGCCAGCCGTGCTGCGACACTACCTGTTCCCGGATCAGAGGCATCGCCGCATAACCGCCGCCAAAGCTGAACAGTCCAATCTGAAGAAAGCTTAAAAATAATTTCAAATAAATCATTTCTCTTCACTTCCTTTCCTCGTGATCTTTTTCTCAATTAATGCGCGGAGTACTCCGACAATTCCACAGATCAGAATCACATAGACTACATTTACCTCAAATATGCAGGAAGCTATAAATGCCCCGACCATAAGTACGTATGACAAAGCATCTTTCTTCTTCACGATTCCGGCACCCATGTCATATGTCACAGATGCGATCACGGCGCCCACTCCGGCCTGCATTCCTTCGAGCATTAAGCTGATGATCTGGTTACTTCGAAATGCCTGATAACCGGCAGAAAGTATCGATATAATAAGAAATGGTGGGATTACTGTCCCGGCAATTGCTGTCAGAATCCCCGCAATTCCAGCCAGTTTATATCCGATCACGATTGCTCCGTTCACTGCGATTGCTCCCGGTGCCGACTGCGCGATCGCCACAAGATCCAACATTTCTTCTTCCTCAATCCAATGATATTCATCTACGAACTTTTTCTTCATCAGGCTGACGATCACATAACCTCCACCAAACGTGAACGCACTTAAGTAAAAGGTTGACCAGAAAATCTTCCACAATTTTTTATCTTGTTTTTTTCCTTGCGTTTTTTCTTGTTGTTCTTCCATATATATTGTCCTCGTATATTATGATTATGCGAATTGCGTAGCACTAGAACTCCCGCCACACTATATGCTATTGGCAGGCAAAATTCCCTAACTATGATATTCTTTCTCTTGTAGTCTATCGCAATCAAAATGATTATGCAATCGCCTTGAATTTTTTACATTATATTTTCCTTTTTGAAACCTTAATTTTATCTGAATTTTCCCTATTTGGAAAATGATTATGATACAATGAGAACAGTAATATTTATCATAAAGGAGATTGAAATTGAAAAACCTATTTTTTCGATTCTCTTGTGCCGTTCTCCTATGTTACTGCCTGACCGGATGCGGTAGCATACAGCACAAATCCAGTACGGACACGGCGCAGGCGCAGGGTACTAAGGCACCACCCAAGACAGCGGATGATTTTTCTATCTCATCAGATTCTGAAAATGAAACTGTAGATGAAACTTCTTCTGCTGATGCCGCCACCCCATCTGCTTCTGAATCTGTAACTCAGCAGGAACTGCTGACCGGTGCAACGGCTCTTTACAGCAATGGACAGGAGATCAGCTTTGACCCTTCCTGGCAATACGCAGACTTTTCTGCAATCAATTCCGGAACAGCTACTATTTATCTTGCAGATTCTGACCGCAAGGATATCATCGTCGGCGTGAATGCCGGACATGGAACTTCCGGTGGTGCTTCTGTAAAGACACAGTGTCACCCGGATGGTTCTCCAAAGACAACCGGCGGAAGCACTGCTCAGGGTGCAACTTATGCGACTGCAGTTTCCGGGGGAATGACATTTAACGATGGAACTGCTGAAAGCACTGTTACACTTCAGATGGCTCAGATTCTGGAAGATAAGCTGCTTGCTCAAGGATATGATGTCCTTATGGTGAGAAACAGCGACGATGTCCAGCTTGATAATGTTGCCCGCACCGTACTCTGTAACAATGTAGCTGACTGTCACATCTCACTCCACTGGGATGGAGATGGATTGGGATATGACAAAGGCTGTTTCTACATTTCTGTGCCGGATGGTCTGAAAAGTATGGAACCTGTCGCTTCCCACTGGCAGGAACATGATGCACTTGGGGCCTCTCTTGTAGAAGGACTTCGTACAGAAGGGATGACCATTTACCAAAATGGTTCTATGAACATTGATCTGACACAGACTTCTTATAGTACAATTCCGTCTGTTGATATGGAACTTGGAAATGCAAGCTCTGACCACAGTGATTCCACACTAAATAGTCTGGCTGATGGTCTGGTTCTTGGACTCAATGCTTATTTTGGAAATTAGAATTCTTATTGAGTTATTTATTTTATTTTTTAAGGAGGTTATTATGGAGCCACTCATTCGTGTTAAAAATATGTACAAGATCTACAATCCTGGAGAAAATGAAGTCCGCGCACTGGATAATGTTTCTCTTGAGATCAACCAGGGGGAATTTATTGCCATTGTCGGACATTCCGGCTCTGGTAAATCTACATTTATGAATATGCTCGGCTGTCTTGACACACCTGATTCCGGGGAATATTTTCTGGACGGAAAAGATGTTGCCAATCTCTCAGACAATGAACTGTCTGATATCCGCAATCACAAGATCGGCTTCATCTTTCAGGGATTTAATTTGATTCCAAACCTGGATGCACTTGGAAATGTAGAACTCCCACTGATCTATCGCGGACTTGGAAAGCAGCAAAGAAAAGAGATTGCCGGGGAAGCTCTATCGAAAGTTGGACTGGAAAATCGTATGGATCACAGACCGAACCAGCTTTCCGGTGGACAGCAGCAACGTGTCGCTGTAGCCAGAGCAATTGCCGCACAGCCGCCGATCATCCTTGCCGATGAGCCGACCGGTAACCTGGACAGTAAGTCGACTATCGAGATCATGAATATTCTGAAAGATCTTCATGAGTCTGGAAGAACAGTTATTATCATTACACATGATGATGAAATTGCTAATCAGGTTGATCGTGTTGTCCGCATTATGGATGGAAAGATTGTGAGTGATAGTGTAAATCCGTAGCAATTTAAATCTTTACCTGCAATTACAGAGAGAGGGCTGTACTTCACGATTTCTCAATCGTTGAAGCACTGCCCTCTCTTTATGTTTCTTATTAGATACTCAAACTTCGCACTTGAATAAGTGCTTATGCACCTTGAAAATTCAATAATAACTGGCATAAAAATAGCATGAATACAATCTGGTTTGATATAATTGAGTTGTCCAAAAACAATTAAAACCGGAGGC